>Ga0272440_1001777_pt1 | contig 17295 bp, 10 predicted proteins | sample SSMMMBAug17_FD_192440 | JGI IMG/M metagenome (GOLD analysis project Ga0272440, IMG submission 192440) | Marine sediment archaeal communities from Little Sippewissett salt marsh, Falmouth, MA, United States - SSM-MMB-Aug17 | ecosystem: Environmental > Aquatic > Marine > Wetlands > Sediment ... | reverse complement strand
TGTAGGGGCGAACCTTATGTTCGCCCATCGTACATAGGAACGAAAGCGTTATTAGTTCGAGGGCGAACATAAGGTTCGCCCCTACATCGGGCTGGCACATAAGTAAATGGGGAACTTATTTTTTGAGCATTCCTTACATACAATATAAATAATCAATCCAAGGGATAACCTAAATGAACAAAAACATCAAAAGTATAATTCAAGTATGGAGCATAATAATATTCATGTTTTTTTCTGTTTACCCTGCATCATCAACAGAGAAAAAATTGTTTACCATTGGATGGGACCCCTGGATTCCATATCAACACATTAATGAAAAGGGCAGATTGGTGGGGTTAGATATTGAAATGGTTCAAACAATATTCAAGGGCATGGGATGCAGACTCGAATATAAAGAGATCCCCTGGAAACAACTTCTACCAGCAGTTAAAAGAGGCCAAATCGCATTAGCATCAGGCGCATCAAAATCAGCAGAAAGAATGGCGTATGCATATTTTTCAGACGCATATCGGACAGAGTCAGTCGTTTTGTTTATAAGAAAGGGAGAACAAAAATCACTTAAGCATATTTCAGATATTATTGATTCGGACTTATTGATCGGTATTCTTAATGGAAATTATTATGGCCAAGAATTTGAAAACTTAATGAAAAATAATCAATTCAGTGCGCATGTTCAATCTGTAAAACACGATGAGATCAATATCAAAAAAACACTGAATAAACGCATTGATGGCTTTCTCAGTGACCTATATGCCGGCATCTCAGCAATTAATAAGGAGGGCGTGTTCAATCGATTTGATATTCATCCAGTGCCCATTTGTTCTTCAGATATTCATGTAATGTTTAGTAAAAAAAAATGCCTGCCTCATGATGTGAGTCGTTTTAATTATGAATTGAAAAAATTAGAAAAAAAAGGGAGTTTAACACAAATTATCCATAAATATTTTCAGTAATTTATTATTTATTCTGGCATTGGACGATTAAATTCTTTCTGACTTTTTTGGTATTGAGGATGATATTTCCCTGGAAGCAACCCGCTATAATTATTATAATACAAACGATTGTTTACTTTATGTGCAACACCAATGGTTGGGTCTAAAAAATTACTTAAGACTTGATTCACAAGCGCACCAATTAGCATTTCAATAATATTATTCGCATTATCATTACTACTCCTAACCTCCTTTCTTGAATTTTTCCAAATGACATTGCCCGTGTCTGTATCAACCAATTTTGCAGAAATACATACAATGGTTTGAGAGTCGATTACCTTGTATTTTGTCCCCCATTCTTTAATATTTACATACAAAACAGCATCTGGATGAATAATTTCATCAATTTTCTTTAATGAAATACGATGCATATCTTCTGGAGAGCTGACACCATTTTCTTTCATCAAGGCATCAATAACAGCAACAGGAAAGACATAATAGCCTTTTTCTGCAATCGGGCGACTTATTATTGACAGATACATGTAAGGTGCCATAACAGTCAACGATTCGTTTACAGGGGGTAAAACCAGAATAGATGCAGGCATGTTTTCCAAATATGGCCGATAATCATAAGGCTTTCTTGCATGACAGGCTGATAAGATAACAATCAGACCTATCAGAACAATTGACTTAACGCTATTTTTTTTCATTTTTTCATCCGATTCATGAGTCCATCAATAAAATGCGTGGATTCAGGAAATAATTTTTTTTCAACATTGAAATGTTCTATTGCCCGACTATATTGCCCATCAGTAATATACAGATACCCTAAATGGGCATGCAGGCCCGGCGGCGGCAATCGCTTTTTCGAATAGGTTTGCTCAAGTTGATTTTCTATAGCGGATATTTCTTCCTGAGTTGTTACAGTTCCTGGCTTTATGTATCGTTTATATAGGAACTGTTCATAACTACCCCATTGATACATCGTTGAAGGTGCACATCCCATTGCAAAGCAACATAAAACAAATAGTATAACAATTGTTTTTATTTTTAATTGACAGCCGTCCATTCACCACGCTCCAATCCTTCAACAAGTTTATTAACCGCATCCATGATTGCAAGGTTCAAGACTTTATCAGTCAAAGATGCATCATAGGAGGCTGTTCCGCCGAACCCAATAACCTCACGATTTGTCAATTCATATTCACCAGCCCCTTGCACTGCGTAAATGATTTGAGAGGTGTGAACATCGACAATATTAATTGACACTTTGGTGTAAGCAATTTGTTTCTTCGCACTCCCCAAAATACCAAACAATTGTTTATCCCCTACAACTTTTCGTCCAAACTCGGTGACCTCACCTGTAACAACAAGAGCGGCCCCAATAATTTTTTGTTTTTTTCCAGAAAAATTGGACTCTTTCGAAAGATTTGAAAGGTTGCTCCGGTCTACTGTAATAAACCGATTGGTTTGTACAAGATGCGTTTTTAAAATTAATTTTGCCTGAGAACCCAGCCGGTCAGTCGTATCAGAAAAGATACCATTCATATAAGTAGAACGATTGGCAAACTTTCCGATTGCAAGGGTTGATTTTGGGCCGCCATATCGGCTTTTAAATGTTTTTACAGATTCGACTTCGATTGTTTTATGACTTTCTGTTGCACATCCAACAAAAAAACAAAACAAAGTAATTGTTACAGCAACACATATTTTTCTCGATATGCGCCCTTTTGACAATTGGTCTAACAAAATGTTCATCATTATTTCCTTTCATATTTGGAACACTCGGAAAATAATATACTCATTTTTTTAATCGTACAAAAAAATGAGGTCGTGTAGATACGCAGCATGCTCCATTTCTACAGTACATTTCCCTCAAACCGAACAATATCAATTATGGATTATTTTGAGAGTATTCCCTTTGTTAATATGTTGTATATAATTCTTTAACAAAAAGAAAATGACATTGTCAAGCTTTCAATTATGAATATCGAATGATCATTTTAAATTGGCATGCAAATTGTATATTTAGCATTTCAACTTTTCAAAAACTGCTATCAATTGCAAAATTGACAACCCATTAATTCTTAGTTATAGGACGTCTTACAATGCATAAAACAAAACATAAACAACTTGCAATCCTCTATGTAATAGTCATCTTAATATGCTATACGCCTTCAGCTTTCTGTGCATATAATTTTACAGATGCACTCAAACGTATTACGCCCAATAATCAGGGTGCATATGATGGGCTCGAATTTCTCAAAACGTTGAGAAAAATTTTGGTCACGCATCAATCAGAACCAGAGGTGAGTGAATTTTTAACTTTTTGGTATAATTCAGTTCAACAATTTAATTTTTATCAATTATATAATAGTCCATTTTTAAAGCCCGGAGACAATGGCTATCGTGCTGTTATTTTTCAAGGATACCATCAGGTAAATCATTTTCAACTGGCGTTACCTTCTGAGACTGGAGAAAGCATCCCTATGTCCCAACTTGGAGACTTTAAATCATCTTTTGGCCTGAAACAAAACGACACGTGTATTACTGGAGATCGTTCATATTCCGGATATATGGACACACAAATTGCATTAAAACAGTTTTCTTACAAAACACTTGCTGAAATGTTGGAAGGCTTGATAACTGTGATTGATCCAGATAATCTGGACGCGCTCAATCCCAAAGAAAGTCAACGCTTTGAAGAAATCGATGGTTTTTCCAGAAAGGCGATCAATGTTTTTGATCAAACATATCCCCGCTTCCAAAAATATATGGATGAATTTTTTATTCTTCACTCAGCATTGGAAAGAAAAAGCAGCCGGTACATCCCATTTACTCATTTCAAACTGGTTGTCGAATTTGATTTTAAGAATCTACAAAAAGATTTTCCAGACTTATATTATCAACTTAAACGACTGGAGCGTTTGTTTCAATTCAAACTCTCTTTTCAAAACAAACATGGCAATCATATCATGGATATATTTCTTGATAGCCAGGACACATTCTTTTATTTAGATTTTTATACCCATCAAGGCAAGGTGCTCCCATTTTCTCCTGAAGGAAAGCCTATTTTTGAAGAAGCATTTTATCCCACCAAGGTTACAGATTACGATTTTCATATGATTGTTGACATATTTTTCAATATTTATGGCATAAAATTTCGAACAGAAAATATTAAAATAGATTGTTCATATAAATCCAGAAAAAAATATGGCAAGGTTCACTTTAAACTCGACGAAATCCCTAAAACCGAGGTCAGCGGTCGCGCGTACCACATTGTTCCCACATGGTTTATTGATATCATGATCCCCGGAAATATTGATCAATTAATTGATAACTTTTGCAAAGTGCTGTTATCTGCCAATAATTCTCAAGGTTCTTATCTTAGCTTACGTTGGGACACAAATAAACCAGATAATGTCTTTCTTAATCCTCACGCGAGCAGTGAATTCATTGATAATTTTTTTATTCTGTTTGGCTTTCAAATTTGGCACGAAAAATTTAAAATGTCTGATGAATCCGCAGCAGATTTAAATAAACTGAGCGTTCGGGGGTTGGAAGCACTTATTTTGGATCTATCCAAGCAACAATAAGTAGGGAATGCTGACATTATCTTCCCCATTATTGATATTGTTCGTTTTGAGGTAATTGTACTGTAGAGACGTAGCATGCTACGTCTCTACACGACCTTTTTTTATTGGACAATCAAAAAAAATGAGCATGTTATTTTCCGGGCACTCCTAAGCATATTCAACGATTTAAGGATGAATATGCGTTTCTTCATCCTTATACGCCCCTGACTGTGACAGGTCAATAATTTCATAAGAAATTGTTTTGATCAGGTCAATACGCCGCACTTGCCCTACATGTTCGACTTCAACCCGTTCTTCATCATAAGGATCTCGATCTGGATAGGTTCTGTTGGATACATCTTTGAGAGCAAAATAAATTTTGGTGCCATGCTTTAATTGCTGTTCATCTTCAGATGACAATTTTAATAAACCCCACAATTGATTATATCCGGTGACTGGTTTTTTTATCTGGCCTTTGATATCTGTAGTATAAGTGAAATCGAGATTGGGCGCCTGTACTACATTGCAATATTTTGCTTTTGGATAGCTGGCATTGGTAATGGGCCTGAATGAATAACGCACTTCATAAGTTGCATGGCATTTATTCCCACGATATTTATCACAAAAACCAATATCAAATTCATGGGTATCTGGATTATAGCCTATACCGAGGTTGGAGATGGTTTCATCATTTTCCGGTTGTGTGGATTTGAAAAAAGTAAAATGATCCAGGTAAACAGGTGTTGGAAAATTATAATCTCCGAGTTGAAGGCGCAGTGCAAATGCAACTGTTTGATTGAAGTATTCAACACCATTGCCAGGATAATCATGTCCGCCGACGCGATAGTATTCATAGGGAAGCGGATTTCCATTTTCATCAAGAGGCGTGCCTGTATTATTGCGTTGTGGATGGGCATCAATAACAAGATGGGTCCATCCCCCCATGCCAATATTGGTTAGCCAATGGTAGTAATGATCTGCTTCACTTGTATCAATATAGGGGTAATATTGAATTGTTCGAATGGGAAAGGGTGAATTTTCATGAGATCCTTTTGGGAGATAAATCCATAAACTCAGCCGATCAGCGCCCTGAGCTTCTTCAAAAGATCGGGTTTTTGAATCCGCAAATTTAACATAAAATTGTTCATCCGCAAATAAAGGTATTGTTGCATATGGGGATTGCCCTGAATCAATAAGGGTATCAAATTGTTTTTTGTAAAATATTTCCTGACCCGAATATGCAATAATATTCTCATTGTTTAAATACGCACCGCCGGTAAAGACAAATTTTAAGCATCCAGAACCTTTTGCAGGCATTTCAGTATTGATATCAAGATAACCATATCGCATGACGCGCGGTCTACTGATATTTTTATATGGAAAAAAGGCGCGATGAAAGCCCTGGATATCTGGACCAGAATAAAATCCGCCAACGTCATTCATTTTGTAAACAGGCGCTTTTTCCGGGCTTCGATATTCCCAATGATCAAAGCCATCGTTGATATTGCCTGTTTGCGAATCAAATGATAAAAACATCCGATGTTCCGGAAGTGTTACCATACAGCCATTATCATCCACCAGCATGTCTGGAGTTGTATTGGGGCAGAGATCTTCATGATCAGGGATACCATCATTGTCTTTATCTGTATCCGGGTCAACCGATGATGTTACCCCTTGCTCAAAGGCCCCCATATCCGGGGAACTATCAATGATCACACGATCAATATAATCAGCATGTTTTTGATATTGATAGACAGGCGCCAAATCATCTGGAAAAATATTATTTACAGCGGCATCTTTACATGATGATACCGGTTTTAATTGATAGTTATCATTTGCAGAGTCAACAAAATCTGGGGATGCGCCAGCAATGGATTTATTGAAATGGGCTGTACCTGTTATTGATTGGGATAACCAGTTGTTTGTGCCGCTTAAGTTTAATGATCCGGAAAGTAGTTGATAGGTCGTTTGTGTTGCCAGATAAAAAATATTATTATTGGCAATGACCTGCGCGTTTTCACTGGAAATCTTGAAAATTCTTCGACTTCCTCCAGTTTTGGTATCTTTAATCACACAGGTATTATGATAAAAATGAAGCGTCCCCATTCGACTGGTATCTGGCTGATCGCCACCAAAATGAATCATCACTGAATTGTCTGAAGGATCTGGTTTTATAATTACATTGCCATAAACATAGGCATCATAAGGAATTGTGTTGGAAATTTCATAATCTTCCACCAGATCCATCTGGGCATTTCTTCCGCCCTCAATCCAGTTATATCTGAAAACAAATTTTTCTGCTCTTGATTTTACCTGTTGGCCCTGGCTGAGTAATTCACCAATATGGCAGTATTGAACAGTAACGATATTGCCATTTCGTCCGGAAAGATACATATTGTGGATATATGAATTATCCCATTGACATACACCATTTTGATATATCTGACAGGATTCAATCAACACATTATGAGTGTCTTTTCCAGTTTGAATGCCATTCCCATTGTGATGAATAATACAGTTTCGAATGATAATATTACTGCCATTTTCAACACGAATGGCGCTTGCATTATCGTTATACGTCTGATCATTTCCACTGGCATTGACAAATGTCTTGGTATTGTTGGCATTTCGAATCTCAAAGCCATCAATAATAATATAACTGGCCATATAATCTGCCTGACCAATTTTGATGACCTGTCGGTCTTCATTGGTGCTGATATAATCAGATGCGCAAACAGCATGTGCACCATCAAGAACAGGCCTTTTTCCTGAGGCATCAGGAATACCAATTATTTTGATGGGTTGATCAATTGTTCCTTTACCCTGAACCAAAAATTTATCAGTGTAGGCAAATTTTTGATAATAGACACGAATTTCATCTCCGGGCATCAGATTATAAGTCGGACAATTGGTGATACAGGTATAGGGCATACCCAGCCCCACCTTAAAAATTCTTTCTGTTTCAGGAATGGGACATCCAAAAGCATCCACTTTTTGATTCAAGGGTGTTCGTGGGCATTGATCTGTATCATCAGGAATACCATCTTTGTCTGAATCGAACACTGGTGTTTCCTGATCGGGATCATGACATCCAATGGCATTTATCGCTGTATTTATTGGTGAATCAGGACAGGCATCATAATAATCAAAGATGCCATCACTATCAGAATCTTTGTTGATACAGCCGACTCGGTTAACAGAAGTATTTTTCGGGGTATCAGGGCATTCATCAAAACCATCAATAATGCCATCTTGATCGGTGTCATCTGAAGCAAAGTAATGCTTTCTGGGAATTATATCATAATTGGGGTATCCTGAACCGGCATAATCTGGAATGACTGAACGTTCGGTATATTGATTCCATGCATCTTGAGCAGCGATTGTGTCAGCATCCACCGCAACAGCCAGAGCGGGCTGTATCATTGCTGGCTGAGATGATGCCCAGGGTTTGCCAATCATTTCACCCATGAATCCATAAGTAATTTTACCCTTTGCTTTTAAATCGTCAGCCATTTCCTGGGAATTACATTCAAATCCACCATCATCAAGAAAACCCGCAAGTTTGCTTTGGTCGTAAATATCTTTCATGGTGTCATAGGCGTTTCCAGTGCTGCTATCCGCCACCTGAAGAAAAGGATTGGAGGCAAAAAGCCAACAGAAGTCGCTGCCACTGGACATTCTAAGTACCGGGAATGCTGTTTTCCATGAAAGCAGGGGATACACAGCGGTAAAATCTAAATCAAGCAGATAACCCAATGCCCAGGTAAAATAATCATCTTTATGTACAATGCTTTTTACATGATTCAATGTTGCAGAACCTGTTGGATTGGAAGCATCTTCCAGATATGTTTGATGATAATCATTGATGTTATTCAGTAATTTGTTGGTAAAATAGGCTTTTAAGGGATGATCTTCAGGCGTAATATATGCGGCCTGACCAATTGTCCGGATAGAAAACGCCATTTTTCCGAGATCTCCTTTTAAAATGCCTTTTGAATGGCTTCTGTCAGACAGGGGTTCATTTAAAAAACAATAATTTGCCCAGAAATGCAGTTCTTCGAGAAAATAATAATCTCCAGTAAGCAAATAAGGAATAAATGTATATGCCGGTTTACGTCCCGGATCAATCAGATGGGGTGTATCGCAATCCGCACCATCAGGACATTTTACCGGTGCTTCGGAAAGGCCGGTTTCCGGATTGGTTGTATCGTTCCAATGTGTGGTGCAATATGGATAATCATCAATAGAAACAGGCAACAAGGTGGTTGCATCCCTATAATGTAAGGGGAAACTTCCGGAAAGTGCAGCATTACCCAGCATGACATCTTTGAGTCGTACACTCGTGAGTAATGAACTCATGCTGAGCAAGTATTGTCCTGTCCATTTTAATACAGGCCACATTTCATAACCATACGACCAGTTGCCGATCAGCCCCGCAGACATGGGAGCATTATGAGATAACCAGCTATTCCAGGTTTTATTACATTCAGATTCTGGAATATTGCCAATCAGATCATGCTCGAAATTTGGAATGGCTTTTGTTGCCATCAAATATTGGATATCATGCTGAATATGGATGGGTTGCTGCTCCAAAATATCTGATGTATTTATATTCTGCCAGAAAACTTTTCTGAATCGCGCATGATTGTAATGTGTCAGGGCATCTTGTTGATATACTGTTTGTGTGTCAGTTTCAATGGTAAGGTCATACGTAAAATTTTGAGGTGCATCAACAAATGTCCAGTTATTTTCAATAATCACTGATGTTCTCACCCAGGGTGATCCTGAGTATGCGCGGATAAAAAAATGAGCGGTTAAATGGGGATGATTTTCATTATCTGTTGATTTCAAAGGCGCTGTAACATGCCATTCCTTTGCCACTGGCCCGGTTAACCAGGTAAATGGCTGACTGTTATCCAGCAATTCTTTTGCCTGTGCCTGATATGCGATACCATCAATCAAAACGTTTACGATTGAATTATACTGGGATTGAATAATTTCTGAAAGCGTTATTGCATTATTTGTTTTATCAGAATCCGCATGGTGAACAGACAAGGAAAACGTTTGACTGGAGCCGACAGAAATAAAGGGGACGATCATACTGATGATGCCATGACGCAAAGATCCATCCTTATAATATGCTTTTTTATCTAATTGAACAGGAATGTGACTGCCATTATCGGATTTGACTTTCAGTTGATGTTCGGGTTGAATATCGCCTTTTTTAAATACATGCCCAAAAGTAACAGGAATGTTTGAAATATCAGACATAGATGTTTCTGATATAATCGTTTGAACAATATTTTTTTCAAAAAATGGATCAAATCCACCCTCCACAATATCAATTGATGGCTGCTTTCCCCACCACATAATTTTTGTAAAAGTGGTAAATGGGGGCAATGACATATTTTTTCGAACATATGACATATTGCCAACAGACATTTTTAAATCATAAAAAAACGTGTATTGACCGGGAAGAGGTGTTTTTTCATTGGTTACACAGGCATCAACGCGAATACGTTCACACCCTTTATAAACAACAATCTGGAATCTGGCATTGATTGATTGTGTGGATCCATCATTGCCGGTAAAAGGACCTGATATCAGCCATTTTGAACAGATGGGACCGGAAAAAATTTCCTGAACGTTATGATTTTGAATAAAGTTCACAAGTGATGCTTTAAAAACTTTTCCATTTTGAACCAGTTCGATACTTGAATTAAATCCAGAATTGAATACTTGTTCCAGAGTGATGGGCGGATCAATGGATATCTCATCAGAAGCAATCAGTTCAATGGTCTGCTGCTCATTTGGATGGATCTGAGGGAGCATAAATGTCACCATCGCACTTTTAACAGAGCCATCGCTATAGGTTTCGGAATCATTTATTTGCGCGCGCATTTCAGCAGATCGAATTTTATAATGATTGTTTGCAGGTAATGCATATAATGTTGTATCAGGTGGAAGAACCCCTTGATCAAATTTACAGACAATTGATACAGGGACATGAAATTGGGATTCTCCAGAATTTTCTTTAATTATCAGCACTGAAGCCGGTTTTTTTTTAGAATTTGTGCCGCCTGATAATATTTGAAGAATGCTGAGCAGGTGGTTAAACTGAACATCAGTATTGGCAACCATTGCGATTTCTTTTAAGGCAATGATGGCATCATCAAGGGTAATTTGGGCATCATTTTTATAATCTATAAGGGATTTGGAAAATTGGCGGACAGAAAAAGACTGAATCGGAAAAGAAAAAAATAAAGCATTAAAGATAAAAAAAAAGGTGAAGGTTTTTTTGAATGTTGTTTTCATTTCTTTGCTCCTTTTCCTGTTAATTGGTTTAAAGTGATTAGATATGTATCGGTTTTGAAAGAAATTGCTGAAGGTAGCATTTGCTTTCAGAGTTTTCCTTATGAAAAAAAAATTGTTATTGACAAAATCTATCTGCATGATAGAAAAAGATTTTGTAACGTAATAGAAGAAAGATCGAATATTAATGAGATACACAATACAATTAATAATCATATGCCTTGCATTTCTTGCAATGTATGTATTAGAATATCAAAATATTTATACTTTTATATTAATTATTTCAGGTTCATTATGCTGTGCTTTATTAACTGATTATCCTGCCAGTTTGGTTGAAAAGGCAGGCGGGGCACTCAGTAAAAGATATAAAATACCTGCAATTGTCGTTGGTGCAACCTTTTTAGCAATTGCATCTTCAGCGCCAGAGCTTTTTACCTCCTTATGCGGCGTTATCTTTTTTAAATCTTTCTCAATCGGCATGTCAGCCATTCTCTGGTCATCACTTTTTAATACATGCATGATTAATGGTGTTTGTGCGATAAAAATTGATTCAAATATTTCAGTGGATAAGCACCTATTAACGAGAGATATGAGCATATTTGTAATGGTTTTAACATTGTTTCTTTACTTTTCATTGGATGGTTTGCTAAAGCATTACGAATTTTTAATATTAATACTGATTTATGTTTCATATATTTTTTACCTGGCAAAAGATCCTGGTCCACCTTATAAAGATGGAGAAGATTATTCGCCTTTATATATCGGAACTCAATTTTTTCTTGGGTTAACATTAATTGCCATTTTGTGCTACTTCATGATTCAATTTGGCGAAACAGCCATTCATTCTGCTTTTACTTTATGGGAGGTTGTGATCCCTGTAAGTATTTTGGGTGCAACAATATATGGCTCAGGAACATCCTTTGCAGACTTAATGGTGAGTATTAAAGCCTCTGAAAAAAATGAAATTGGCGCCGCTATCAGTAATGCAATAGGAAGCAATACGTTTGATATCGCTATTGCGCTCGGCTTTCCTGGTTTGATTTATACCTTATTATTTAATTCCATAGAAATTAATATTATGAGCGTTATTACAATAACAGTCATGCTTTATATTGGAATTTTTATGACAAGTATTTATTTGTATACCGGCGAGTCTTTGAGCAAGAAAGAAGGTTATGTTTTAACTTCATACTTTGTGATTTGTTTAATTATTCAGTTTTATATCAGCTTTACTTATGGTTGTTAAGGAATGCTCGGAAAATAACATGCTCATTTTTTAGATATCGGTTCGTATTTGGTTTTAGTCCGGAGGGCGAACATAAGGTTCGCCCCTACATTGGTTTCGAACATTGGTTGGATTCTGGTTCTTGTGAGTGAAATTGATGAAATAATAGAACTATTTCCCCTAATTTGTACATAAGCCCATGACGAACCTACTTTTTGGGAATGCGCCCTATGCAAGATGCCAACATGCCAACATGCATGCTTCTATTCTAGCGTGAAATAATCCAATCGCCGCAATGTACCGCACCCTTATCAATTACAATTAAGCCCATTTGGTTCAAATGGTTACCAGGTGAAATGCTCCCCTTTCCAATAATGGTTGTATCTGAATCAGGGGCGATTTGATAAACAAGGATTGGCCAGGCAACTTTAGGTAAAGCATCCTGGCATTCAAACCAATAGCCATTCTCAATTTTTGATTTGATTTTTCCTTGAATTAAAGGGAAGGACCGATGGATTTTTTCTGACAATTCCAAAGCCATGGCTTCAATATCGATAGATCTTGTGTTTTCTCGATACACATCTTTAATACCCAGAACTGCTGATGTTTGATTGTCAACAATCCTTGCAGTAATTTCCAGACCAAATTTTGATACATAAGCATTGCCCAAAAGGCTTCCCTGACATGGTATTGAGCCTGAATTTTGAGTCACTAATTGCCCAAGATTGTTTATCCGAAAACGATGTCGTTCATGCAAGACCTTTACAAAATTTCTTTCAAAAGATTCTGTTAGCTCAAATGATGCCTGACCTGATTTATGGGTCATGCCAAATAAATTATCGACCCAGCTGCTCTGATCCTGACCATTGACGTTGAAAGGATACATGGATAATCCATAGCGATTCTCAAATTGTAAAACAGATGGAATTTTACGATAAATTTGAATGATTTTTCTTTGGAGTTGACCTGAAATGGTTTTTGCTAAAACATTCACCTGATTTTGCCCGGCATTAAGTTGAATCTGACGGCTAAAATAGATACATTTTCCGGATTGAATGGGCAATGGCGTATGATTTATTTCGACACTGACAATTGAGCGCGTTGAAGATATTTTTCCAGAAATTGAGATTTTTTCACTAAAAACAGACCTTAAATCTTGTTGATCAAACACAATCTCAATGGAATCTGATACAGATGGATTTTGTGAAAAGCCTGTATCAGACATCACAATATTTTTATTTTCTGCAATAAGACCAGAAAATTGCGGTATATGAAACAATTGAGAATGGGTTATTGTCGCGCAGGTCTGATTTTCACAGCGATCCCTGACACAAACAAAGATTTCTGATTTTTTTGATGGCCATTTGAATGTGTAATTTAATGTTGATTGATTTACAGAGAGGATGAGATCCTGATCAATGATTAAAGCCAGTTGTTTTGAACGATCCTGAGCATGAATAATGATTGTCCCTTCCAAAATTCCTTTTTCAACGCTGATTGATGGCCCTGTTTGATCGACATGAAAGATAATGTTTTTTTGTGTCATTGCGCCACTAATATTTGTTGCCTGAACAGAAACAGGATGCCTGCCTTCCTCTAGATGCATTTTTTGAAAAAAATCAACTTTTTTTGCACTAAAGTCAATCCAGAGTGGACGCTCCTGAATGGATATCGCTTCTATTAATTGCGAATCATAAGCGGTTCCTCGAATGATAATATTACTTTCTGATTGCCAGATTTCACCATTGTTTTCTGTCATCACACAAGGTTCAGTCAGAGCCAGTGATGGCTGACTGATTGATGTTTGCAATTGTTTTTGAACCTGATTTCTAAAATAATACGCTTTTGCTGAAGGTTCGGATTGTATAGATCGATTGAGATATTCCAGCGCTTTTTCATACTGATGTTGCAAAAAATAAATAAAACCTGTTTCCCGATTGGGGAAATAATCCAGATAATGCATGCCATAGGTTCGCACCATGCGACGATCATATTTTTTGGAAGGGGGGCGTCGATCCAGTGATGCCTGAAAGTCTGACAATGCCTGTTGAAAATTGGCCTGTTCAATACAGGACAATGCGCGCAAGTAATAATCATCCCACTGGCCCCTGAATACTTGATTAAAATTACAACATGTTGATTCGGTATGACTACACGCCACACCACACAACAAGATAAGGAGCAGCATCCATCGTGTGTTATTGGGAAATGATCGCTTCAACTTTCCACCCCCTTTCAAGTTTGACATGGGGATCTTCAGGCGTTGCGCAGCAGGTATGCAAAAGACTCGTGCTGACAGTCAATTTTGCTTGATTTTTCAAAACAATGAATACCTGATTTACATGAACCCCAATTTCAGAACCAATATTCAAATAAATGGTTTGATCCTGAATGTTCTCAATTTTTCCACGAATGGGATAATTTTTTTGTAAGGCGTCTATCAATGGCCGGCTCAGATATTCTTGCTGTTGCAAGATACTTGTTTCATGAAGGGGTAAAAAGAAATAATCGACAACATGTCCCTGTTCGATATCTGCAAGATGCAGGATTACAATCGTTTGATTTTTTTCCTTATGCAATTTGACAAAGGCAATAAGTATTGATGGTAACAAATCCGGACGTATACGATTGTTTTTGTCAATAAGACCTGAATTGGCATGTTTCAGCTCCTGAAGAATTCTGTCCAGATGAACCCGCTCAAGGAGTGTTACATGATGCTTTTCAATGAGGGCTTTGCCAAGAACAGCAGAAATCATTGATAATTGTGCACGATCATCCTGATGCAAAAGATGGGTCTCGTAATCAATGGATAATGTCAAACGTCTGGATGTCCATGCATCACTTTTTTTTGCTGAAGGTTGATAGACCGATTGACCGGTTATCTTTTCGATATCTGCAAATAACTGGTCGATATAATCACGTTTCTCATCGGCAATTTTTTTTAAATTAAGTTGTTTATCCATTTGTTGATAAGTATCTATACGCAACAGGGCTTGATTCCAGGTCCACACGCCGGCAATGATAATGGCAATGCACATACAAAGCCATAAACCATTTAATGGCATGCCTTGAACTTTTTGTGAAAGGGCGCGAAAGGGTTGAAAGCCTGAACCGCGTGTCTGAACAGTTTGATTGCTTGACGAAGGTTTAATATATGTGTGTCTCGGGTCACCATAAAGTACATAGGCCGCGCTGATCGGTGTACCATCTGTTTCAAAACATGTATTTCGGGCCTGCTTGAGCGCCATGCCAATGGACTTGCTTTCAAACAATGCCTGATAAAAATTGATTGCAAATGTTGATCCTGCCTGATCCGGAATTTCCCAGAACGTCCCCAGATAATGACGCACACCTGAACGCATAAACGCATTGGCTAAATCTACTGATTTCTTCGTACAGTGATCCTCAAATGACCATTGACCGGTTCGGGCTGACTGGCAGGCATTAGAAAAAATCAATGCCGGCATGGCAGCACTGCCGCTCATTCGATCAATATCATTTGCAGTAAGATGGGCATCATTAAAACGCCATCCACTTTGATCTTTTTTGGAAGTATGATAATCTGAATGACCTGCAAAATGAATGATATCAAAATTTCGTATCTGTGATTTGATTTGCTCCACAGAACCACCCTGATCCAATGCAGCATTCACGATAATTTGCTCTTGATTCAGTGTATCCAGTTGACATAAAAGCTGTTGTGTTTCTTTATCTACACCAGACAGATCCGGATCATCCCCTGTTAAAAGCCACATATCCAAAGGCAATGAAATGTGACGACTTTCTGTTTGTGTGACAGACTGATGGGTTTTAACAATACGTCCCATGCAGAAACGTTCGCACAATAACTGGTTGTCAATACAGATCAACTCCCAGGGAATGGATACCAGGGTATCATCAAGCTTGAGAATAAGATATTGGGCACTGCTTTTTCGCAATAAATTTTTAATATCCGGTGATAAAAGAGTGTCGCATAGTTGCTGGCCCAGAATTTTAATTTTTTCAGATGCGCGGTGTTTTTGGCCTTGAGTGCGATTCATGAGGTTGATATTTTCTGTCAGGTGTTGAATACAATTATTCATGTCTGAGATAGTCACCTCAATCGTATCATAATGCCAGACCATATCTTGAGGACGCTGGATCCCTATTTTTATCTTATTGTCCGAAGCACTGACTTCAAGGTATATGGTTGGTTCATCATTCATGGTAAAAAATGTCCTGTGTATAATTTGGTTGCGCCAGCGGGAGCACCATCCTGAAACAATTTTAACTGGCATTCTCCACACTGTATGTTTTCAAATTGAATTTCACAATTGCTCGACATTCTAGACCTGGACTTTCCGGAAACATCAGTTAATAAAAACCGGCAATTGCGTGCCTGACCTTTTATTGGAACGACTTTAAGGTACAAATGACAATGCCCTTTTCCTGCCTTTTGAATGACACAATCAATGTTATTATCATGAAGTGGTATACGCAGACGTTTCACTGATTTGTCCCATTTTTCGCCTGATCTAACATTTACAGGAGCAAAGGCGAGATTGGGCGATATGCCCAAAGTCCATTGATCTTTAAGTTCATGCCATTTATTTTGAATGGTTTTTTTCAATTGTTGAACACCATTTGCGCAGGTTTCTATAAATCCTGATGACAGACTTAAACTATCAATAATCTGACTTGCCTGAGCTTCAGTTAATGTAGATTCTGCTGTCAAATCAGAGTCCTGAAGTACTTCCTGATAAAGCACAACCTGTTCCCGACATCGTGAACAATCTGCCAGATGATATTCTAATGCTGAAACAGATTGTTCATTTAGTTTGCCGGCGAGATAGTCTGATATCATTTGATAATTGATGCATTTTGAATTCATGATGATCCCTCCCTTTCTTATTTAATAATACAGACAGGGTTGAAAAATGTTTCACTCTTTTTTTATTTGCAGATGATTTTTTTTATTGTTCGGAGGGCGACCTTAAGATTCGCCCTTACAGTGGTTTTGCTCATAGGTTTGGTTGGGCGTATGTAAAAGATAGGGGAAAATGAAGCCTCAATCAAAAACCAAACCCAACCAATGTCCGAAACCAATGTAGGGGCGAACCTTGTGTTCGCCCTCCGAACTAAAAGCACAAACGAACCGATATCCAAAAAACAATGTATATGGGTTCATGGTTTACCTTCGCCATCGGTCATTGGTTTGATTTCGGTTTCTGTTAGAGGGCGAACACAAGGTTCGCCCCTACATTGGTTTCGG
>Ga0272440_1001776_pt1 | contig 17298 bp, 12 predicted proteins | sample SSMMMBAug17_FD_192440 | JGI IMG/M metagenome (GOLD analysis project Ga0272440, IMG submission 192440) | Marine sediment archaeal communities from Little Sippewissett salt marsh, Falmouth, MA, United States - SSM-MMB-Aug17 | ecosystem: Environmental > Aquatic > Marine > Wetlands > Sediment ... | reverse complement strand
CAAAACTGCCGGAGCAAAGTTTATTATCGTTTTTTGAACCAGGATTACGCTGAAAAAGATGAATAAGATGATTTTAAAGTGTTTTTTTTCATCTTATTCATCTTCTTCAGCGTAATCCTGGTTCAACAAGGATGGGCAAATTTTATTTCACAGTCAATTTTGGTTACACTCATTTCTTTTTGTGAAAAAATATCCCAGGTATAGTGATTCTGCTTTGATATTAAAAGCACTCGTATGACTGATAATTTCTGCGCTGACTTATCTCTTTGTTTTTATATTTTTCAGGATTCATGTTCTTTCATTTCCGATTGAATTATATGTAGCATTATTCCCATTATACTTATAGTATACTTATAGGGGACGTCTATGATTTTATGATATTCTCTCAAAGATTCAATCTCATACAGGAATTTGTTGAAGAAAAGCACAAAATCATAGACGCCCCCTATATGACCCAGGATTACGCTGAAGAAGATGAATAAGATGAATTAAAAGTGTCTCATTTCATCTTATTTATCTTCTTCAGTGTAATCCTGGTTCAAAAAAGAATAGCATTTACTCTTTCTGAAATGAGGAACTTATTATCCGAGATTTCCTAAGGAATGCTCGGAAAATAACATACGCATTTTTCTTGATCATACAAAAAAATAAGGTCGTGTAGAGATGTAGCATGCTAGGTCTCTACAGTACATTTACCTCAAAACGAACAATTTCAATAAAGGCGGATGATATTTTTATAAATTTCCTGAATTATTCCTTTGAGCAAATGCTATGCCATGCTATTTAATTATGATCAACTATATGAATATATTGATATATTGTGCTTTCGGCCAGATATCGCATTCAGTATTTAATGAATTGTTAGAGACAATAATGTCCCGCTCAATTTTGAAAAGAACAAGTAACAATCAAATATAATTATGATTATACCGGTTTGAGACGATTTCGCTCAATTTTGACCACCTATTCAAAAAAATTTTATTGCGGTTCAGGAAATTTCCGAAAATGGAGTGAATTCAACTAGATAAATTGGTAAAGCTACAGCTTTTTAATTATTGATATACCAATACATTCGGTGGAATCAGGAAGAATGAAATAATGAGTAAAAGACTAACGTATTAACAAAACTTTGATAAAAGATTAATGTTTTGGTAACAATTTCGTTATATATTTTGCCACAAATTAAAAAAAAGATATTCTAACATCTGATGTCTGTATTATAGCATATTCTTCACTTATATATATTCCAATATTCAACTTATATTATATATATTCCAATATTCCCATGGACAAGAATCCTCAACATTTTCAAGTTTTTACAACGAATTTATAAGGGTTATTTATTCTGATAGCAACTCATGTGCAAATTAAATAAATAAAACAATAAAGGATACTCAGAAAATAACTTCCCATTTATTGATATTGTTCGTTTTGCGGTAATTGTACTGTAGAGACGTAGTTTGCTACGTCTCTACACGACCTTATTTATTTTGTTCGATTAAGCAAAATTGGCATGTTATTTTCAGAGCATTCCTAAGAAAGGTAACCATGAAAATATTTAAAAAATTTTTTCAAAACCAGGAGTCTTTTATGTCACAAGACAATCAGTCGCAATCAGGTAGCACATGGGAAAATAAGAGATTTGAAGCGCTATGCGACATTATCGAAAATGAGCGTATTTATCCAGTTTTTCAACCGATTATTGATTTGAGGGATGGATCGGTTTTTGGATATGAGGCATTGACACGTCTTGAAGACCGATCGATCATTCGAAATCCTCAAGACTTATTTCAATCTGCTCAACTGTTTAACCAAACTTCGCGATTGGAAAAAATATGTCGAAAGAAAGCAATCTCAAAAGCACATTCGTTAAATTTATCTGCTTATCTTTCCATTAATATTTGTCCATCAGTTCTTAAATCGTCACAACATGAAAAAGGAACCACCGCTGCTTTGCTTCAGGAATTTTCAACACTTAAAAATCAAATCATTTTGGAATTAACAGAACGATTTTACATAAAAGATTATGATCTTTTCAGGAAAACAGTCAATTATTATCGCAGTCAGAGTTTTCGAATGGCTATCGATGATTTAGGGGCAGGGTTTTCTGATTTAAGAATGCTTTCTAATATTGAACCTTATATGGTTAAGATTGATGGCTTCCTGATATCAGATATTCACAAATCTATAAAACAACAGCGATTACTCAAGGCTTTGGTTACATTTTGCCATGATGTCAACACGCTGGTTACCGCAGAATGTGTTGAAAAGAAAGAAGAACTTGATGTCTTAATTGAAATGCAAGTTGATTTGGCCCAGGGATATTTGCTTGGAAAACCATCGAAAAATCTTACCCTCTGTAATGAAAATGTTCTTGAATTGATTACCACTTTCAATCAAAAGAGACATATTTCTGGAAATATTAAGTCTGACAGCGCTGTTGGTTCATTGGTACACTATATTGATCCTGTCCAGGAAAATGATACTGTAGAATATGTTTCCGAGTGTTTTAAACAAAATGAGACATTAACGACTATCCCTGTATTAAAAGGAAAGAAACCTATTGGAATTATTAATAAAAGAGAAATCTTTTATAAATTGGGACAAAAATTTGGATATGATCTTTTTTATCGCAGAACAGTCAAACAAATGATAGAATCAGCACTTATTTTTGATTTTAATACACCAATAGAGAATGTTTCCCAACGTGTGCTAAATCGAAATGAAAAAACGATTTATGATGCTGTTATCGTTGTCAGAAATGGCACTTATGCCGGAATTGTCAAAATACATCATATCCTGGAAAGAATGACTGCCCAAAAAATCAAGCTGGCGCAACAAGCCAATCCTTTAACAGGTCTCCCCGGCAATATGTTGATCAAAGAAAATATTGAAAACCGATTGAGCAAAAAACAAATATTCGTTGTGATGTATTTTGATCTGGACCATTTTAAACCATTTAACGATAATTTTGGTTTTGAACAAGGTGATAACGTTCTTCAATTTGTTGGTGCCTTATTGAAAAACAGCATTAAAGAATTTGATTCCAAAAGCTTTATTGGTCATGTTGGAGGGGATGATTTTATCGCTGTTTGCAGAGCGCAAGGAATTGAGCAATTATGTAAATCAATTATTCAATCGTTCGACGAGGGGGTCAAAAATTTTCATGATACAAAAACCTGTGAACAGGGCTTCTATGAAAGCAAAGACAGACAAGGAAATATTCAAAAATTTAATATTCTATCCTTATCAATCGCTGTAATTTCGACAAGGAAAAAAATGTTTCTTTCATATGGCCACGTTGCTTCCATTGCATCAGAGATAAAGAAAAAAGCAAAACAAATAAAAGGAAGTTGTTATTATATTGATCAACGCCAATGCTAATAAACTAACTAAATAGATTTTAAGAAAAAGATTGTGGTGAGGATAGAAGTATCGTTTTAATGTATTGATTTACTTTGATAATATAAAATTGAAAAGAGGATACCCATTAATCATTAAAAAAAAAGGCGCATTGAAGCAAGTCAATGCGCCTCCAATCAATTGAAACAAAGGCGCATTGAAGCAAATCCATGCGCCTTTGTCATCGAGAAGATCAATTATTCACACAATTCAAACAATGCAGCGGCACCCATACCACCGCCCATACACATGGATTCAATACCATATTTAACGCCTTTTTTCTGCATATTGTATAACAATGTTGCTGCCAGTTTGGATCCGGTACATCCCAGTGGATGCCCCAATGCAATAGCGCCACCATTGATATTCAATCTGCGGGTGCTGCTTTCAGAGGACCATTCTTTTTTGTCATCAATCCCAATTTGTTGTGCGCAGTAAATTGCCTGTGATGCAAAGGCTTCATTGATTTCAAACAGGCCAATGTCTTTCATTTCCATTTTAACTTTTTTAAGCAATTTGGGGATGGCGTAAGATGGTCCAACGCCCATTTCATCGGCGCGACAACCCACTGTGGTATAGCAAACCAGTTTTGCAATTGGTTTAATACCATACTTATCAATGGCTTCCTTGCTCATAATAACAGATGCTGCGGCTCCATCAGTTGTTTGTGATGAATTTCCGGCAGTTACTGAGCCTGTGGCTGAAAAAACTGGACGTAATTTAGCAAGGCCTTCAATTGTAGTGGTATCGCGGACACCATCATCAAAATCCTGCACAAATGGTTGTTTAATCACTGTGCCATCGGAATCTTCGATGAATCGATAAGCGTTAGTAGGGAATATTTCACCATACAGGCCATTTTTCTGGGCATTGACAGCTTTCATCTGTGAATGAAATGCAAATTCATCTTGCATTTCTCGTGTGATTTTATAGCGATTGGCCACGTTTTCCGCAGTGATTCCCATTGAAGTATAAACATCTGGATTTTCTTTGGTCCAATCCGGATGAGGGCGTGGCATATTGCCGCCCATAGGAACGATTGACATATGTTCAACGCCACCGGCCATAACGATATCCGACCAACCCACCATAACTCGCATGGCTGATTGTGCAATGGATTCCAGGCCTGATGCGCAAAAGCGATTGACTGTCGCTCCGCCAACTGAATCTGGGAATTTGGCCATTTGTGCGGCCACACGACCGATATTCAACCCTTGTTCCGCCTCAGGGAATGAACATCCGATCATGATATCATCAATATCGCCTTTTTCAACCCCTGCCTTTTCAATGGCTTTATCTAAAGCCTGAACCAATAAATCTTCAGGCCTGGTTTGAGACAGCGCGCCTTTATTTCTACGACATCCAGGCGTTCTGACTGCACTGACTATATATGCATCTCTCATGTTATAAATCCTCCTGTAAAAATTGTATGGCTTACATAAACAAGGGTTTACCTGTTTTTAAAATGTGATCTGCCATTTTTTGCGTTTCTTCAGTTCGCCAAAGTTCGACAAATGCTTCTCTTTCAAGTTTGCACAGATATTCTTCAGATACCATCTGGCCCTGCTTGGCTTCACCACCTGACAGGCAATAAATAATTTTTCGTGCGATATTGCCCATATGTTTGGGAAGATAGCCACCAACGCCCATATTATACAATTCAGCCCAAATCATGCCCTGTGCTTCACGGCCCATGACCGGATATTTTTTCTTTGCTGGTGGATTGTATCCTTGCTCAACCATTGTCAGAACTTCTTTTTTAGCTTCACCAATCAGGTGATCTTTATTCATAACAATACGATCAGTGGGTCGCAAAAAGCCCCATTCTCTGGCCTCAAAGGCTGATCCAGAGTATTTTGCCTGTGCCACTGCTGTAAAAGCAGGAATAAGAAATGCACCATAGTCCACAAGTTTGACCTTACCTGGCACAGAATCCATCAGTCTTTGCCATAAATGCATCATTCCGCATCCACCAGGAACAAGACCTGCACCAATTTCAACCAGTCCCATATACAATTCAGCATGGGCGACAATACGATCTGATGCCAGACATACTTCACATCCACCACCCAATGTCATACCATAAGGTGCAGCGACAATGGGAATGGGCGCATATTTCATGCCCAGAACTGCTTTGTGGACACCTTTTATAAAGTCCTCAATTTCATCAAATTTACCCTGAGCTGCCAGATTACCCATAAATGCCAGATCACCACCAGCCGAAAATGCGCCAGGCATTCCAGGCGCTTGATTACCAATAACAATACCTACACCATTTTCAAGCACATAATCTGCTGCTTCACCAATGAAATCAAGGATCGTTTTATTCAATGCATTCATTTTGGTATGGAACTCAACATTGAATACACCATCGCCCAAATCAATCAATGATACGCATTCATTTCCTTTAACCAGCTTATTATCTGCTCTGAGGTCAGCCAGGAATATACAACTCTCACTTAGGACTAAATCTTTATATTCACTTGCAACCAGGTCAAAATATTGTTTTTTGCCATTGTGAATGCGATAAAAGGTTTCATTACCGCCATCAATCATTTTATTGATTGAATCAGGTACAGCAAAACCTTCAGCTTTCATTCTTTCAACAGATTTGCGAACGCCAATGTTGTCCCAAACCTCAAAAGGACCGGATTCCAACGCATAGCCCCATTTCATGGCATTATCAATACCAACAATGCTATCTGAGATTTCAGGCACGCGGTTGGCAGCATAAATCAGGCATTGTGCGCCCAGTTTCCAGGCAACCTTTGCGACACGATCGTCGCTGTAGAAAATAGCTTTTTGTTTTTCTGCAAGGGTTTCCAGCTTTTTGATTTCTTTGACCAGATCAGGAACGTCTTTTCTGTCATATTCAACATGTTCGCCAGTTTTGATATCTAATACTTTATGAATTTTTTTCCATGTATTGAAATCAACTTCAGTGCGATAAAATCCGCCTTTATCTTTAGTTTTCTTACCAAAACAACCTGCTTCAACCAATTTTGTAAAAAATGCAGGAAGTTTATAAGATTCGCGGCGTTCATCTTCAGTGAGGAGCTCATAAGAATTTTTAGATAAATGATCAATTGTATCCAGTCCAACGAGGTCACACAAAGCAAATATAGCAGTTTTGGGCATGCCAAAAGCAGGGCCAAATGTTGAATCGAATTCCGGTATGGTGATATCTTCTTCGTTGAGCAATTTTAAGGCTTCACCAATAAGGCCAACACCAATGCGGTTTCCGATAAAATTGGGTGTATCCTTTGCCCATACAATGCCTTTGCCCAGAACTTTTTCTCCCCAGTTTTCAATAAATTCACAAACATCTTTTTTCGTCTCTGGACCAGCAACCAGCTCAAGCAGTTTGAGATAACGTGGCGGGTTGAAAAAATGCATGATAATAAAGTTATCTTTAAAATCTTGACTTCGACCTTCAGCCATAGATGCCAGTGGTAAACCAGACGTATTGGATGCGATAATAGATCCTGGTTTTCTTACCTTTTCAACTTTTTCAAACAGACTTTGTTTGATTTTTAAATTTTCGACAACCACTTCGATTATCAAATCGCAGTCTTTGAGTTGGTCTAAATCATCATCCAGATTACCAATTGAAAGCAAGTTCATATCAGCGTTCTTGTTAAAAAAGGCCGATGGTTTGGCCTTAAGCTGAGCATCAAGCCCCGCCTGCACAATACGATTTCTTGCCTTTGGGTTATTTTTTTCTTCATCTTTCAAATCAAACGGCACAATATCCAGTAATACTGTTTTGACACCAGCGCCAGCGCAAAGAGCTGCTATACCCCCGCCCATGACACCCGAGCCGATCACGGCCGCTTTTTCGATGCGTCTTGTCATTGATTACCTCCTGTACGTATTCACGTAATGATTAATTATGATGCTGATAAGCCAAGCTTATCCCCATTTTGAATGTTCCTTCAATATTTTTTTTATTTAAACATATTTTATAATTTAGTGCAAGTACTTTACAATTAAAACATTCATTGTTCAAGAACTTTTTGTATTCACTGAAATAAAAAATGAATGGGGATTCATCCTGATAATTTTAATATAATTAAGGAAAGTTCATTTTTCTTGATCGAATAAAAAAACAAGGTCGTGCACAATTACCTGAAAAACGAACCAGGTCAATAATGGGGAAGTTATTTTCAGAGCATTCCTAAGTTCTCAAATAAATATTGAATTAGAACCAAACCAGAAATAGTTGCAGTTTCAGCCCTCAATATTCGAGGGCCTAAAGATGAAACAATATAACCTGCCTTTCTTGCACAGGCAGCCTCAGTTTCAGAAAATCCCCCCTCCGGTCCAAATACAAGAATAATTGACGTTGGCGCAGACGCCATCTGGAATCGCGCTATCAAATTATCAGATTGTTCCCAGAAAAAATAACCTGGCTGTTTTTCAGAACATAAAGAGTAAATTTCTTTTATATCAAGTAGTTGTTCATGAATTTCTGGAATAAGCCCATTGCATTGCTGTGCAGCCGATTGCGCAATTTTTTGCCATCGTTGAACTTTTTGTTTCATACGTTTGGTGTCCGGGCGTGAAGCACTTCTCTCTGATATATAAGAAATCCAACGAGATACACCCAATTCTGTTGCCTGACGAATGAGTTGATCCATTTTTTTTTCTTTCAGCATGGATTGTGCGATAGTAACACGCATTTTGGGTTGGCATATTTTGTGATCAGGTTGAATAATTTCGGTACAAATTTGTTTATTCGATATGTTGTCTATGCAAGCCTGATATGATTGACCATTTTTTGTAATCAGTTGGATCGGGTCTCCTTTTTTCAATCGTAATACATTTTTGATATGATGGAAATCCTTGCCTTCAATGCATACAAAATTTCCATCAATGGAATTATCAGGTATAAAAAATCGTCTCATTTTGATTATCAGGTGGCCATAGTGTTAAAATGGTTTTTGCAAAATTCAAATCTTCTGGTGTGGTTATTTTGATATTAAATGGATATCCCTGTACAACATGTACCTTTTCATCCATAAGTTCAACGAGCATCGCATCATCTGTGGCGCTCAATCCTTTGTGCCTGGCAAACTCGTGTGCTTTCTTAATGAGTGAATATGAAAATGCCTGCGGCGTTTGTGCCATCACCAGGCTGTTTCGATCAATAGTTTGCTTGATACAGTTGTTAGAGTCAAGCATTTTTACAGTATCTCGGGGATTAATTCCAAATATAACCGCATTTTCTTTTCTGGCAGAATTGATAATTTGGGATATTTGAAGCGGTGTAACAAATGGTCGAACGCCATCGTGGATAACTACGATATCAGAAATGCCTTCAATTGCTTGCAACCCTGCATATACAGAATCTTGCCGACGTAATCCACCGCGAATGCATTTAATTTTTAATTTGTCTGATTCAACCAGATTGTGCAATTTTAGCAATGGTTTGATTATTTCATTTTCACATTTTTCAATGTACAATTTGGGGGCAACGACAAATATGGTGTCAATATCCTGGCATTGCATAAAAGGTTGTAAAGTGTACCAGAGTATCGGTTGATTGGCGAGATTTAAAAACTGTTTTGGCATGCTGGATTTCATGCGCTGTCCGCTGCCAGCCGCAACAATAATTGCGACATTTCCATGCTTTCTCATTTTTTCAAATAACTCAGGGCTTTAGGAAATGGGGTTTCTGATCCAAAGGTTTCTTCACAATAGTTTAAGTTAGCCAGACATTCAATATCCTGAAGCGCCCGTGCATCTCCTTTGAATGTCACGTCTTCAATCTTTTCTTTTTGAATTAATCCACCCGCCCATTGCATATCCAGAACACTTCCGGCGTCAAAAACATGTTCGCCAACACAAAGTTTTACTTTTCCGCCATAATGCTCTACAATTTTTGCAACCAAAAGACTGGGGCGCATATGAAAACCTTTGGGCGAGGGCACACTTACCACGATTTCAGATTGATTAATATTTTCGTTCAATATTTCACTTGCCCATTCTTTTCCGGATGATAAGAAAATACAAACATAATATAAGCCAAAATTAATTGTTCGATCCAAAAGTTGCTCGGAATCAACCAGTTTGCCAAGCTTTGTTTTGACCTGTTCATAAATGTCTTTATTGCCGGCATCAATGATATGACGTTCATAATAATGTAATAGCCGACCCATCATTTTAAGTAAATGAAGTGGAATTGAAAAAGCAGCTCTTAGCTTACGCAGCTTTAAATCACATACCTGTCCTCGGCCATACACAACATATGAATCAAAATAAGATTGCAGATTATGTACCACCATTTCATAACGCCTTATTTCGACTTCATTGATTACCGATGGCACCATTTTTTTTATTTTATCGATGTGATAGGGTTCAATAAATGCGTAATGATCAAAATCCTTGACAAGATTTAAGTAATCATTGGCAATTTTAATATAATTTTTTTGAAGTTCTTCTTTTTTGAACCCTTCAATGTCGTCATCAATGTTAAATTCAAGCGCATCAGTTGCTGAAAGCCCAGGAAAAAACTCCCATGTTTGAATTTCGGGGATTTTAACTCCAAGGGAGTCTGCTTCATTCAGAATAACATCAGATAGATTGATAATGGTATTGGTAATAAATTGATGTGTTTTTTCACCTTCACTTGTAAATGATTCGGGTTTGTCAATAATATACTGGTTCAAACGATTGGCAATATGCCGCAATGAACATCCGGCAAGGCTCAAATGTCTGACAGTGGCTGTCAACTCACGATAGTAATACCATTTCTTGTTGGATTTCGCACCATGAAAATCCAGAAAATCTTCAAGCAAGTGTGATGTTGAAATTAATCTGGAATAAAGTTTTTTGGTAAAGATATCACGTCCACCCGCATGTTTTTGGATATGCACAAAAGTTACCAGAAATTCTTGAGAAAACAAACTGGCTTTTTCATCAAAACTAAGCTGATCAATTGATTCTTTGGAAAATGGCTGATCTTTGGGATACAGATCATACAATTTTCCTATCATTTCAAAAATTTCACCTTTTAATTGTTCATAAAATGCCATTTGATTTTCCATATTCTGTTGAAAAATGTGCCATATCCCTTTCATGTATTCACCTTTTAAAACATATCTTTTTCAGTTTCCTGAACAAGGGAATCGATTCTTTCCTGCAATTCTTTTGGAAGCCCTTGAATATCAATATTTAGAAATCCGCGTACAATGGTAGAAACAGCAGTTTCTTCATCAAGGCCGCGAGCCATAAGGTATTCAATTTCTCTGGGATCAATTTTGCCAACCGCAGCTTCATGAGACATTTCAACCCCTGGAACATATCCCTCAATTTCTGGAATGGCATGCATTAAGCCATCGTTGAGAATCAAGCCTTTGCACTCCAGATGCGCCCGAATTTCCGGTGCTTTCCCAATCAGGCTCCCTCTTGCGATAATTGTCCCGCCAGATGTTATGGCACGTGATATAATTTCAGCACGAGATTTGGGGGCTTGAAGAATAACTCTGCCGCCCATATCAATGTGACTATCCGGATGGGAAACAATGACACTGTTCATACGTGCAATAGCGCCCTCACCCTGAAGAATTGTGGTGGGATACATCTGAAGGGTTCCTGCCGGGCGAAGGCAAATATAATTGGAAATAAATATGCCGCCTTCCTCAACATAAACTGTTGTTCTGGGACGAACATCAACATTTTTTCCCCAATCATGAATCATGGTAAAAGTCAGGCACGCATTTTTCTTGACATAAAATTCTGATACACCAATATGAAGGCCTGTGTTTAAATGTGGCGCAGTTGAACAACCTGTAATAATTTTCAAGTCGGAATCTTCTTCAGCAATGACAAGGTTATGTACATTTTGAGATATTTTATCACTGGCAATATACAAACAAGACTGAATCGGCTGCGCTGTCTTGACACCCGCTCTTGCCCGAATAAAATAGCCATCATGCGGGGTCAGACCCACTTTAGCAGTATATTTATCAGTATCAACAGCAACACCTTTCCATGCATATTGTTCGATATCATCAATATCTTTCAGGGCTTGAGAATATTTCATGACATCAATGCCTTTTTGGTGCGAATGACAATGAATCACTGAATGATCTTTTTGAATAAAGGTTGCAGGTGAGTCATTTTGGGTGTCAATGCCAACATCCAGGAATCGTCTGGCATCATCTGATTCCACCTGAGACAATTGATCAAGATACTGATGTTCATCAGAGATGTGAACATATTGATTCAAATCAAGATCTTTTCCTAAGGCAGATTGTTTATGAATGGCTTGTTCAGCTTTTTGGTTTAATAATTCATACATTCGACACACTCCCTATAGCCGTATTCATCGATCCATTTGAGAATCTCTCGGGCATTTCTTCGACAACACATGACTCCATCAAAAAGAACCTGACCTTTATCCGCAGTAATATAATTAAGGATATGGCCGGTATGGGTAATCACCAATGCCGATTTTCGGTTTTCGCGAACAATTTCAATATGTTTTCTGGGTTTGGTGGCAGGCATTTTTTTGATGCTACGATTGAGCAACATATTGATAGCTTCGCCAACAATGGCCATACTTTCCAGATCAACGCCTGATTCAGGTTCATCCAGCAGGATCAAATCTGGCTGTTGGGCCATTAGTTGAAGCAGTTCGGATCGTTTAATTTCGCCGCCTGACAGGCCATCGTTAACATCACGATCCAGAAAATCTGTTGCTTTAAGCTGTTCAGCAGCTTTATCAATATCAATGGATCGTTGACGATGACACAATTCTGTAAGCGTTCTTGTTTTAAGGCCATTGATTGTTGGCGGCCTTTGAAATGCAACACCAATCCCCATGCGTGCTCTTTCATGAACAGGCAAATACGTTATATCCTGACCCTGAAAAGATATTTTGCCATGTGTCACCTTGTAGCCTGAAAAACCCATAATAGTCATCATCAAGCTGGTTTTCCCAGAGCCATTGGGACCAAACAAAATGTGCGTTTCACCCTCAGGGATTTCCATATTGATGCGGTTTAGAATTTGTTTGCCACCAACTTCTACACCTAAATCTTCAATTGTAAGCATTATATTGTCCTGTTTGTTGAAAACGATTATTTAAATACAATAAAGAAACCGGCCAAAGCAAGCCATAAGCCGAATTCTGTTCTGACTGATTTCAGTCAGTGACGATCATTCATCTAAGGATATCAATTACCTGATATCTCATGCGACCTACCCGAAAACTCGAACGAGCAGCTCTTAAGCGTTTTTCTATTTGGTCTTGCATCGGATGGGGTTTACATAGCTTTTTCGGTCACCCGAAAAACTGGTAAGCTCTTACCTCACCTTTTCACCCTTACCTGTTTGAATTCAATATTGAATTCATCATCGGCGGTATGCTTTCTGTTGCACTTTCCTTCACGTCACCGCGACTTCATGTTATGAAGCATCCTGCTCTGTGATGTTCGGACTTTCCTCCAGACAGTATGTCTCGCGATCGTCTGGCTTACTTCGACCGGTAATTTTAATTAAGGAATGCTCTGAAAATAAGTTCCTCATTTCTGAAAGAGTCCATTCTATTCATTTTGAACCTGGATTACGCTGAAGAAGATGTATAAGATGAAATCAAACACTTTTAATTCATCATATTCATCTTCTTAAGCGTAATCCAGGTTCAAAAATAGGAATTCAATATATTAAATGAGGAACTTATTTTCAGAGCATTCCTAAGTTAGTTTCTAAATTATTTTTTACTTATATTTTCAGTAGGGCATCATACAAGGCGCCTACCGCTTAACTTTTTTCATCATGCCGCCAAATTAGAAAACGTTGACATGTCATACAATAATTGATTTCTTTTGATTTCCGCAATTCTATCACATATTGTGCCGGTATATTCGTATGACATGCACTACAGGTGCCTTTCTCTACAAAGCCTACTGCTACACCATTTGCAACTTTTCGCAGATAATCATAACGTTTTTTTACATTTTCAGGTAATTGTACCTCAAGAATTTTTTTTTCTGAAGCCAGTTTTTCATATTCTTGTTCAATTTCTTTTCGTCTGGCGTAATATATTTGTTGTTCTTCAGCAAGCTTTTCTTCGAGAACCTTTATTTTATTATGTTCTTGCTGTATAATCTTAGAAGATTCTTCTTTTTCGTACATGCATTTTAAGACTTCCTCCTCCAAAACTGTATTTTTCTTAACTGTTTCGTCAATTTCTTTAAGTAAAGCTTGATATTCTTTATTGGATTTTATTGATTTCGTTTTGTCACGACTTCGCTTCACATGTTGTTCATTGTCTCTGATATCCGATTCATAGGTGCGTTGTTTTTTTTCGCAGATATTTAACTGGTTTTTAGCATCTTCAAGTTTTTGTTTAAGTTCAGACACTTGATCCTCAAGTTCTAATATGCTGTTTGGAGAACTTTGAAGCTGAGTTCCAATGGCTTCGTATTGTGAGTCAATCTTCTGAAGTTGACATAAAGTTTGAATGATTTTTTCCACATGACCTCTCTTTTATGTTTTTAGATAAAAAGGATTTCTCTCAACTGGACATGGTAAGATATCGACAGACCATTGACGCTTTTCTCTAACAGTCTGTAATTTGGAGACAAGATCATCGATAAAAATATGTTCACTTTCAAAGTGTGCCACGTCAATGGCCCCCATATGATTCATTTCAATATTGCGCGCATCATGATATTTTAAATCACCGGTCACATATGCCTGGACGCCCAACGAAATAACATTGCCAAGCAAGCTACCGCCACTTCCTGAACAAACAGCCAGTTTATTCACTATCAATTCTGGATCACCTATCACCCGAACATAAGATAGATTCAAACTTTTGATTACATGATCCGCCAATTCTTGAAGGCGCAAAGGCGTTTGTAAATGTCCCACTCTTCCAAGCCCTTGATTGGCTGATATCTGGTTGAGCGAATAAATATCATAAGCGACTGTCTCATAAGGATGATTTTTTTCGAGATGATTCAGGATAGCAGGTGCATCTTGTAAGGAAATAATTGTTTCAATTCGATATTCTTCTGTTTCTTCGAAATGCCCCTCATGGCCTAACCAGGGTTTTGATAATTCGCCAGGTTGAAATGTGCCAATACCATCACTTTTGAATGAACATTTTGAATATTGTCCGATGATACCAGCATTTTTTTCAAATAGCGCATTCATAACCTGTTGAACATGAGATTTGGGTACAAACACAACTAGTTTTGCTTTATCTGAAGTTTTATCTGGAATGATAGGGTGAATATCTAGCATATTTAATTTATTTGCCAGAATATCATTTATTCCGCCAGTCACCTTATCTAAATTGGTATGAGCAGAATAAATAGCAATTTGATTAGAAATTGCATCAGCAATTATTTTTGCATCTGGTTTTGATAAATTGATAGATTTTAATGGATGAAACAGAAGCGGATGATGCGTTATAATGAGATCAATATTTTGTTTGATTGCTGCTTGAATCACTTCAGGTAATGGATCTAAGGCAACCCAGATTCGATGAACCGGCCATGTTGGATCGCCGACCTGAAGGCCAACGTTATCCCATGACTCGGCTAAATTTGGCGGTGCAATGGTTTTCATTACACCAATAATATCGTTTAGCGTGATGCGCATGAAACCTTCCTGGTCTTGTTCTGGCAGGATTATTTGAATATATAATATTTCGAAATTGCATAGTATTATTCTTGTCTGAAATAAAAAGAAATGGGCCCACCTGGAATCGAACCAGGGACCTACCGGTTATGAGCCGGTGGCTCTGCCAAACTGAGCTATAGGCCCTAAATAAAATTATGAAATTTAAAAGATCATCGGGTTTTAGCGATTCTTTGTTTTATTGTCAACAGATTTTATAAAAATATGCAATTTTTTTTATAATACCTGTCGAATCGCATGAACCTGACGACACAGATGCTCAAATTGTTCTGGATACAACGATTGCGCACCATCACTGAGAGCCTTGTCAGGTTCGTGGTGAACCTCAACCATAATACCATGAGCTCCCACTGCCACCGATGCCAGACTCAAGGGGATGACCTGATCTCTATGACCGCCGGCATGACTGGGATCCATCATAATGGGAAGGTGCGTTTCTTTTTTTACAACAGGTACAGCAGAAAGATCCAATGTATTTCGGCTATGGTTGACAAATGTCCGCACACCACGTTCACATAAAATAACCTGCGTGTTACCCCCCTCCAAAATATACTCCGCTGCCATCAGCCATTCATCAATTGTGGCCGCCATACCACGTTTCAAAAAAACAGGTTTTTTGGATTGTCCGGCACGTCGCAATAAACTGAAATTCTGCATATTTCGCGTGCCAATTTGAATAATGTCTGTGTATGATTCAACCAGATCAAAGGTTTGAAAATCCATGACTTCAGTAATAATAGGCATACCCGTCTGTTCTCTAACCTTTGCCATTATTTTTAAGCCTTCTTCACCCAATCCCTGAAATGAATATGGGGATGTCCTTGGCTTGTAAGCACCGCCTCGAAAAATATGCGCGCCCTTATTCACAATTGCTTCTCCAATTTTCATGGCCTGATCATAGGATTCAATAGCACAAGGGCCGGCCATAATAACAAAGTTATTACCACCTATTTGAATATCTTTGACATTAATAATCGTATCGTCAGACGATAATTCTCGACTGACCAGTTTATAAGGTCTGGTAACTGCAATAACTTCCTTGACCCCTGGCATTCCAGAAAACATGGAGGCATCAACAGCCCCCTTGTTATACAATACTCCAATTGCAACACGTTCTCCACCGGGTAAAGGGCGTGCCTGATATTGTCTGGATTCGATTGCAGAAACAACATTGTCTATTTGATCCTTTGTTGCGGATCGTTGCATGACGATTAACATTTATTTACTCCTTAATATTTTTTTTATGAAAACAACAGGGTTCAAAAAATTCGCTTTTCAATCATTTCTAACTTAGTAATGCTCTGAGAAAATATCATACTCATTTTTCTTGATCGTACAAAAAAAACAAGGTCGTGGCATAGAAAAATCATCAACAAGCCTTTCATTCAGTTTCAATTACTTTATCCAATTAATGAATCATATACAGTGTTAACTATTTTTATGTCAATGATTTTGAGGTTTCTTTTGTAAATTTTTTGTGCTTTTATTTTATCTGTACTGTAATACATATGAGATATGGCCATTCAAATCATTATTTCTTTCATACTTACTTTGAATTTTATCTTCACTTACATATTACATAGGAATGCTCTGAAAATAAGTTCCTCGTTTCTGAAAGAGTCAATTCTATTCATTTTGAACCTGGATTACACTGAAAAAGATGAATAAGATGAAATAAACACTGTATTTTAATCATCTTATTCATCTTCTTCTGTGTAATCCTGGTTCAAAAAAATGATGAACAAATTGTATTCACCGGCTATTTTGGTTGCACTCATATCATTTTTCCATTAATTTGAGTTAATGGTGGTTTAAACAATTAAAATAGAATGAAAATTGTTTTTTTCGTTGGGATAATTTATTTTTTCCGCGTGCCTAACGTTTCCTTATTTTTTACATTTTACTTAAAGTGTGTTAAGTGTAAAATCGTAAAAAATACATTTATTTTGTGCGCATTCCCAAAAAGTCGGTACTATCATTGAAAAATTTAAATTCCGGCAAACCCACGTCCGCATGGGGCTAAAGCCGGCTAAAGCCCCACACTACATATGGGGAAAAGGACGCTAAAGCGCCCTCAAAGACCATAAGCAATTTATCAATGAATAGCCGATATGTTTGTTGTTGACAATATAAGCTTTAACCAATAAAGCACAGATAAGACTTGAGGGCGCTTTAGCGTCCTTTTCCCATATGTAGCGTGGGGCTAAAGCCCATAGCCGTCAGGCTAATCAAACCCAC
>Ga0272440_1001775_pt1 | contig 17303 bp, 1 predicted proteins | sample SSMMMBAug17_FD_192440 | JGI IMG/M metagenome (GOLD analysis project Ga0272440, IMG submission 192440) | Marine sediment archaeal communities from Little Sippewissett salt marsh, Falmouth, MA, United States - SSM-MMB-Aug17 | ecosystem: Environmental > Aquatic > Marine > Wetlands > Sediment ... | reverse complement strand
TGCCATGTATTAAAGAAAGTATGGATGCGGCCATCAAACAGGCAAATCAATATGCTGATGCGTTGAAGCAAAAATATTCGGAATTGCGATTAAAGTCTTTTGCGGTTGTGGTATTGGGCTTTGATCGAATTTCATGGCAGGCAGTTTAGGGACGAAGCTTATGTTTGTCCTCGAACAAAAACCAGAATATTTCGGCAAAGCCGCGACCGCCTGGGGTTGAAACCCCAGGCTATTCTCTGTCGTCCCTAAAGGGACTTAAAGTGTTTTATTTAAAAGATCTGTTATAATCGAACGAAACGTGAATTTTATAATAATACACTATAAGTCCCGATAGGGACGACAGATAATAGCCTGGGGTTTCAACCCCAGGCGGTCGCGGATTAGCTTTTGGGTATTGAGGGCGCTTTAGCGTCCTTTCTCAATTCAGCGTTGGGCTTTAGCCCATAGCCGTCAAGCTAAGGCAAACTCGTTCCCAGGCTCTGCCTGGGAACGTGTTCTTGGCGGCTCTGCCGCCTGTTCAGTTCGTAGGTGGCAGAGCCACCTCTGAAAACGTTCCCAGGCAGAGCCTGGGAACGAGCATCGGAGCGAGTTTGCCTTAACCTGACGGCTATGGGCTTTAGCCCTCCGCTGTTCTTGGGGTTGCCGAAATCGAGCATTCCTTGTATGAAATGCACTTGGGTGCAGTCACTTTAAGACGACACACGAATCATTGATTATTGTTAGTTTCTCAAAACCAATATCTTGAGACTCCGCTCGAACTACATCATATAACTTATTTCTTGACATTAAATCTTATTATATAACATTTTATATCAAAAAAAAAGGTCATGTCCCCGTAATTCAGTCTATTTTGGTTACACTCATTTCTTTTTTTAAACCATGATAACACTGAAGAAGATGAATTTAAAGAGTTTTTATTTCATTCCTATATGAAGTTGATACCCCAAAATCGACTTGAAATCAGTTACACTTTCTGATAAATGAACAGGTCGAATTGAAAAACGCGTTACTCAAACGAGGATACTATGAAATGAAACCCTTTGTGGTGTTATTGATCATAATCACCGGACTGTTTGTGAATGCATATGCTGCGCCACCTATCATCAGTACGATATCTCCACAGGAAACCAGCGAAGATATCTCGGTGCGTATTCCATTTACAATTACCGCTGATACAGACATTACATCTGTTGTGCTGTCATCATCAAATGAGGAACTGATTCCCAATGTCAACCTGCTGTATGACAGTGATGGCAGCCACTATACCATGGTTGCAACGCCTTCATTTAATGCTATTGGTGTTGTCACAATCACGATTTCAGTCGCAGATGCTGATACCAACACTGTTGAAACCTCATTTATCCTCACAGTCACTGATATTGATGACAGCATGTATTACTGGAATAATTATCAGGCTGCCTCACAAATCCTTGCAACCAACCTTCGATATCCTGCCGGGGTTGCTGTTGATCCAAATACCAATAAAATTTTTGTGACTGATACAGGCAACAATCGTGTCTTACGATTTTCATCAGATGATCATATTACTCCTGAAGCGATTTTTGGGGACACAGAAAGCTATACCATGAATAACCCCATGGGCATTCATGTGGATACATTCGGTCATTTGTGGGTTGCAGACAAAGATAACAATCGGGTGCTGCGATTTGATCATGCATCGTCTAAATCATCACAAGCGCCGCCTAATGGTGTTCTAGGACAGGGTGAGTTTACCAATTATACTGGCACCAGTATCAATACCATGCGAACGCCATCTGATGTCTGGATTGATCCCACAGGCACACTTTGGGTGGCAGACTCGGAGAACCACCGCATATTGCGCTTTGATCATGCCGCATCAAAGCCAAATGGTGCAAATGCGGATGCTGTTATCGGGCAACCCAATTATACCAGCATGACCTATGGTTTAAGCCAATCCAAGATGAATACCCCTCGAGCAATTGTGATCAACCAGGGCCATCTGTTTGTTGCCGACTTTTCTAACAGCCGGGTACTTTGTTATAAAAATGCGGCATCAAAAAGCTTTCTTGACCCTGCTGACATGGTCTTGGGACAACCCAATTTTGAAACCAACAAAAAACAAATCACAGCCACAGGAATGGATCTGCCATCAGGGCTGGGAATTGATTCAAATGGCCGATTGTATGTATCCGAGCAAAGTAACAATCGTGTTTTAATATTTGACGATGCGGCCAATAAATCCAATGGCGATGCTGCCAATACTGTTTTGGGCCAAGCGGGTTTTATCTATAATAAAACCGGCACATCTAATCAATCCTTAATTGCACCATATTGTTTGAACTACGATCCCCCCAACAAGCACTTGTGGGTGCCAGATTTAATGAATAATCGCGTCATGCGGTTTGACCTGAATTTGAAAAAACCTCCTGTTATAGGCCATATAGACAATCCAACAATTACTGAAAATACCATTTCAGATCCCATCACTTTTACAGTCACTGATGACAATTATCAATCCCTCACCATTGCATATGCCTATTCAAACAGCAATTTATTGACATCAACCAGTTTTTCATTCAAAGGGCCACAGGTGACATCTCTTGAAAATGCAGTCACTGTTTTGGCAACACCTGTAGATACTTGTATCACCCTCAATTTGTCTCCACAATTTGAAAAATTTGGAACATCCACAGTGACCATTACTGTGACCGATCCTCATGGCATGCAAGACACACGAATATTTACAGCAAATGTTCTGGAATTCAATGACCCGCCAACTGTTTCATCTATTCAGAATCAAACAATTGATGAAGATGCCCAAAGTGGGGCAATCCATTTTACAGTGGCTGATATTGAAGGTAACCGCTTGCATATCCAGGTAGATGCTTCAAACAAAGACCTGTTTCCATCAAATGCGGACAATATCACCCTCAGCAATACAGATGGCGGCAACACCTATATGCTGACAACTGATGCGGACACCGATATATTAACATTGTATCTACGTCCGGCATCTGATCAATCCGGGACATCAACAATCACTATTACTGTGAATGATGGTATCAATGACACGCATACAGCCTTTCATATGACAGTGACTCCCCAAAATGATTGTCCGATAATTACCCCCATTGACAATCAGATCATGCTTGAAGATACCATTAGTTCGGCCATTGCATTGACTGTTTCCGATCCTGATGCCACCGGTATAACCATTGTTGTTGTATCCAGCAATCATCATGTGATTCCATCTGATGCCCACCATATTACCCTGAGTCATGCGCATGGCAAAAGCTTTTCATTAACAACCAATGCCGCCAGTGTGCCTTTAACATTACAGCTTTTACCAGCAATGAATCAGTATGGCAGTTCTGTCATCACCATTTCAGTGACAGATGGTGTATTCAGCACAAGCCAGTCCTTTACCATGACAGTTGAATCAGTCAATGATCCCCCGCTCATATCACCCATTGCCAATCAATTGATCCTGGAAGATACACAAATGACAGGCATTCCATTTTCAGTCACCGACATTGATTCAGCCCCACTGCATATTGAAATAGAAACCACCAATGCCCAGCTGATTCCATCTGATCCCAACCATATCACACTATACAATGCCAGTGGTGAAACAGGATACACCTTGCTCGCCAATTCATTTGATCAGCTAACTCTATCAGTGATGCCATCACCAGATGCCAATGGTATGGCAAAAATTACTGTTCGGGTAACTGGCGGAACCAGCGATGCAACTGAATCTTTTACTTTGACTGTTATTCCTGAAAACGATGCCCCGGCTATTTCAACAATTCACAATCAGTCCACACTGGAAGAAACAGTTTCCACGATCCCATTTGCTGTCACTGATGTAGATGGTGACCCATTGACTATTACAGTGCGCATGGAAAATCCCATCCTCATCCCATCAGATGGGCATCATATTACCCTTCAAACAATCGATAATTCTCATTTTTATTCCCTGGTCACCCATTCTGGCGGTGAAACAGTCATCCTGAGTATATTGCCTGCCTTGAATCAGGTGGGGATGTCATCAATCAGTATCAGCGTTACAGATGGGCAGAGATCTGTAAGCACATCTTTTGGTCTGACTGTTCTCAATATTAACGATCCCCCAACCCTTTCAATGATTGCCCCCCAATCCACACTTGAAGATTCTGAAACAGGCAGTATTGAATTTTCTGTGTTTGATGCTGATGCTGACCGGCTGACCATTGAAGTCGGTTCAGGCAATTCAGAATTGATCCCCGCCAATGCCGACCATATCACCCTGAGCAATGGCTCAGATAGCAACAGCTATACCCTGGCAACCCATGCTGGCGACACATTAAGCCTCACATTGATGCCATCATTGAACGTATTTGGGAACACAGTCATATCAATCACTGTGACTGATGGCATAGCGCAATCCATCCGCTCTTTTACGCTAACAGTCACTCCTGTCAATGATGCACCCATAATTTCCCCCATTGCCCATCAGACCCTATTGGAAGACCATCTCAGTTCACCCATTGCCTTTTATGTTGCTGATATTGAATCCAATCCCTTAACCATTGACATTCAATCCACCAATGAACATCTCATTGCAACCCATAAAGACCATATTACACTTCAAAATGCAGTCACCGGCAATTCTTATACCCTGGCCACTGATCCCGGGCCTTTGACCCTGACATTATTCCCCAACTGGAATCAAATTGGAATATCTGAAATCGTTATTAATGCCACTGATGGCATGGATGTTTCAAGCCATTCATTTCAGGTGACAGTTACTGAAATCAATGACTTGCCCACACTATCTGCTATCAAAGATCAGACCATTCTTGAAGATACTACCAGTGATCCCATTTCCTTTACTATTGCTGATGTTGATGCCAGTCTGTTGACTGTGAACATACTCTCCCATAACGAAATGATAGTACCATCAGATGCTCAGCATATTACCCTTTGGAATGACAATGGTGGCAAGGATTTAACTGTGACCACACAGGCAAAGACCGATCAATTGACATTAACTGTTTTGCCGGCTGCCAATCAGACCGGTTCCCTTTCAATGACAGCTTATGTGTTTGATGGTTACAGTTCTGTCAGCAGATCATTTACAGTATCAATTTTACCGGTTAATGATCCACCAGTCATTGCTGTGGGCGACAGTTTTACTGCTATAGAAGATATGCCAGATATATCCATTCCATTTACAGCGACTGATCTGGAAGATCCAGCATGCAGTCTGGCAATCACTTTAATATCATCCAACCCGACAATTCTGCCAAGCCAAAACCTGTCCTGGGCATGCCATGCAAATATGTATACCATCACAGCCAATTCATTACAGGATCAACATGGCAGTTTGGATATAACAATTCTGGCAAAAGACCATCAGGGGCTTTCCCATACAAAAACAGTTCCTTTAAATCTGATACCAGTCAATGACCCACCTTACATAAAAACGCCAGAAACGATCAGAGTAAAAAGGAATATGGTCACAGATGTTTTGGGCATTGTTATTTCTGATGTTGATGCAGCAAATAATCCAATGACTGTCAGCCTGACTGTCAATGATGGCCTTTTGTTGATGAATCAACAAATGAACACAGCATTTTCAATCACTGGCAATCTGACAGTAATCAATGCAACACTCGGCACAATTGCTTACAGTCCAGCTAATAATGCCCTGGGATTTCGGGCAATCACAATAACAGCCAACGATCGTGGGCATTCAGGTGATGGTGGGCCCCAATGGACAATAACTGAGATCCCTATTGACATTCATAATGAAAATGTAGGTCCGGTCAATTATCTACCCACAATGAGCATGAAGGAAGATGAATGCCTTCATATCACCCCAATATCAGTGTTTGATCTGGATGCAGAATCCAATCCACTTTGGGTGACATTATCCACAACAAATGGCTATCTCAGTTTGTCTGACATTAATGGGGTGACATTGGTGGCCGGACAATATCAAAGCGCAACCCGGATAACCCTTGCCGGCTCACAACAACATATTAACCTGGCATTGGAACAGTTAACCCTGACATGCACGAGCCATTTCAATGGATGGGTTCAGCTCACCATGACCACCAATGATTTGGGCCATTCTGGTGACAGCTATTCCCCACTATCTGCAACAAACTCAGTACCCATTACAGTGTTTGCAGTGATTGACCCTCCCACTCATCAGATACCATTGGCCTTGACTACCACAGAGGATGCAGCTATTGCCTTTACTGCCGCTGTGTTAGACCCTGATGGTGAAGATGTCATTGCTGTAACCCTTGAGGTTGACACCGGTACATTGCAATTAAACAGTGGTAAAGGATTGTCGGGTTACCTGAGTACTGCCAGTTTTCTGTCATTTACCGGCATTAAATCAGATATCAACCATGCCATGACAGGCATTATTTTTACGCCCCCAGCCAATGTTTATGGACGTTACGACCTCCAAATAACTTACAATGATCAGGATTTTCAACCAACTGTAGTAACAGTGCCTTTGACCATTTTAGGGCTGAATGATCCACCAACCATTGATCATCTATCAGACACAATGATAATCAATGAAGACACATCAATCACCCTGACCACTGCTGTGGATGATATTGAAGCGGGTATCCATGATATACAGGTCACCTTACACACTGAACATGGTCTGTTGCAATTACAAGAATATGCAGGCCTGATTGTTGTTCCATCAGAGACAGCCCAACATCTGACAATAACTGGCAGCATTAATGCCATCAATAATTCACTAAAGGCTTTTCATTTCATTCCCACAGACAATTATCATGGAGAAACTGTTGTTGCCATTGAAGTCAATGACCTGGGCCATACACCCATGCCAGCAGAGTCGGATCATGCAAGCATTTCAATTGTCATAAAATCTGTGAATGATTCTCCTGTTTTTGCTCTAAACACAAACAACATTTCTGTTGATGAAGATTTTTCCACACCACAGGTCATTACAATAAACACCAATGCACCCGTATTTGGAGAATCTGACGCACTGACCTATACATTATCACCAGACCTTGAATCAATAACATGGGCAGCCATTACTTTCCATCCAGAGGCTGGACGCATAACAATCACAGCCATTGCCAATGAGCATGGCACACAAACTTTTGTTATTACAGCCGATGATGGTGAACCAGAAAACAATCTTTTTAGCCACAGCTTTTTATTGAATATTGCCCCGGTCAATGATCCGCCTGTATTTACACTGAGTACGAACCCGCTTGTTTTAAAAGAAGATTTTTCCAGTGTCCACACAGTATCGCTGACACCATCAGTGATCCCCTGGGATGAACCCAAAAGCATCACCTATACAATCAATCCACAAAGCCTGACCTGGGTCAATCTGTCAATCAATTCTGAAACAGGAGATATTACAATTGCAAAGGTTTCCAATGGTCATGGTGAGGCCAATATTGGTGTCATGGCCGACAATGGTCTGATTACAGCCACGCAATCTTTATCAATTATCATTGAAAGTATTAATGATGTCCCCCAAATTACCAGTCACACTCATTTTTCCATTACAGAAAATACTGCAATTGGGACTGAAGTGTATACCATTTCAGCAATTGATGCAGATACTGATTCTTTAACATATGCCATCATTTCAATATCACCTGCTGACGCATTTGGTATTTCACCCAAGACTGGAAATATATGGATTAAAAGCGATCTTGATTTTGAAAGTATTCACAGCTATTCACTGACCATTGCTGTGTCAGATCCAGTAACGTCAGTGGAACAGACCATTACAGTGACCATTACAGATACCAATGATGCCCCCATTATCAGCAATGTACCAGAAGAGACCCAGGTCATTTTTAAGGAGGATGTCCTTCATATACCGGTGATGACTGTTGAAGATACAGATCTGGGCAGCCTTCCCCTACAACTCACACTCATTGCTGAAAATGGCCGTGTATCCCTGACCGATACAGGATTGACACTGGAATCCGGCAATTATTCAAGTACTGCCCTGTCAGTGTCTGGCACAATAACCGCAGTCAATCATGCATTGTATCACTTGACATTCATGCCCGCAGAAAATTACAAAGGTCCGGCCAGCCTGTTTGTTCAAATAACTGATTCTGCTCAAAGCGACATGGGTAAAGCCCGATCTATAAGCACCTTGATACATATTGATGTTTTAAACTACAATCAACCCCCGATTTTTACTGAATATCCAGGACATACAATTTGTGATGAGGATCAGCGGTTGACCCAAACCATTGTTATTTTTGACGAAGACGCCCGGGCAGATGAAGCGATCCAGTTTACCCTGATTGCATACAATGCCAGTGTGACATTATCGGATTCAGATCAATTGAGCCGGGTGTTTTATTTATCAACCATACAATCATATACCGGTACCATTGCAGCAATCAATGCAGCTCTGGATGGCTTGATTGTTATTCCATCATCCGAGTTCAGCGGTACAGCCGGATATACCATTTATGCCAATGACTGGGGGCATTCAGGCGTTGGTGGGCCCAAACAGGCTGTGCCAGCAAGCATTACAATTACTTACAAGGCAATCAATGATCCACCAGAGATAGCTTATCCACCACAGGTCACTGGTCTTGAAGACGCTGATATTCCATTGACCCTGACTGTCAGCGATGTGGATGCTTATACCCATGCCATTCATGTGCAATTAACTTCAGTCAATGGTTTGATGACTCTGGCCAATACTGCTGATCTATTTTTTCAAGACAATGATGTCATGGCTGATGCCGATTATTCATTTACTGGCACCATTGACAACATTAACAATGCCATGAAGGCAATGATATTTCATCCCACAGCCGATTTTGTTGGAGAGACCTCACTGACCATCACAGTGAATGATTTGGGCTATTCTATTCCAAATGGCCTGGGGCCGGCCAAAACAGATACTAAGGCCCTGACCATTACAGTGACAAATGTTAATGATGCGCCTGAAATATTATCAATATCCCTGCTGTCAGTTGATGAAGACGCCTTTTATTCATCAACAATTATGGCCACAGATATTGATCTGGATGGGGTATCATTTACAGCCAAAGCATTGCCATCATGGCTGAAACTGACAGATAATGGTGACAACAGCGCAAGCCTTCAGGGGATTCCAAAAAATGCCCATGTGGGTGTAAATGGGCCATTTATGATCACTGTAACAGATCCCAATCAACTGTCAGCCACCCAATCCTATACAATAGTGGTACATAACACCAATGATGCCCCGGCATTTGTTTCCAGTCCGCTGACACAGGCAACTGAAGACCATATTTACAACTATACAATAAGCGTACATGATATGGATGGCGACGATCTCTCAATTCATGGCAATGTTTTGTCCCATTGGTTACAATTGACAGATCATGGCAATGGTACAGCCAATCTGGTGGGTATTCCGGGGAATGAACAGGTTGGGATCACCAATGTTGCCATATTGACTGTTTCCGATGGTATCGCAGCACCTGTGAAGCAGGCCTTTCTGATTGTTGTTGAAAATACAAATGATCCGCCAGAAATAACATCCATGCCGGTCTTGACCGCCATTGAAGATACTGAATACCAGTATTTGCTGTCTGCCTATGATATGGATAAGGATTCCATTACCTTTATTCCCACCATATTACCCGAGTGGTTATCCCTTAACAATACCGGGGGAAACAAGGCAATAATTTATGGCCGGCCTTTAAATGATCATGTGGGGATTTCTGATCCAATAATCATTACAGCACGTGATCCTGGTCATGCCACAGCCACCCAATCATTTACCATAAAGGTTTTAAATACCAATGATTCACCCATATTTTTATCAGAACCCGTCACAACCGCTACAGAAGACTCGCTGTATCAATATACACTTATTGTTCAGGACGTTGACATTGGCGCATCAATCCGCATTTACAAAAGCATTTTGTCTGACTGGTTGACCCTGGACGATCATGGTGATGGCACCGCTGTATTATCCGGCACACCTTGCAATGAACACGTGGGGATCAAAAATGCGGCTGTGATCAATGCCACTGATGGCATCGACAAAGCCATTCAGCAATCATTTATGATAACTGTAGCCAATACCAATGATTCGCCAGAAATAATATCATTACCAGTTTTAACAGCCACTGAGGATGAATTATATGCCTACACTGTGATTGCACAAGATATGGATGGTGACATACTGTCCTTTACTGCACAGGGCGTACCATCATGGCTGACGCTCCTGGATCATGGTAACAACACTGCAAGCTTGCAAGGGATTCCCTTGAATGAAAATGTGGGGGTGTCAATTGCATTTACAGTGACTGTGAATGATCCTGACAATGCTGATTTTTCACAATCCTTTTCCATTACTGTCACTAACACCAATGATGCCCCTGTATTTATGTCCACTCCAAACACAACAGCCATTGAAGACAGTCCTTACACAGACACAGTCCACGTTCAGGATGTTGATATGGGAGCAGTGATATCAATCCATGCAACGAGCCTTCCCCTTTGGTTAACCTTGAACGATCATGGAAATGGCACAGCAACAATTACCGGCACGCCATTAAATGCAAATGTTGGCATGAGTGACATGATTGTGCTGACTGCCAGTGATGGTATTGCATCGGCTGTATCACAGGCATTTATGATAACAGTGATCAATACCAATGATACCCCAGTAATAACATCGGCTGCGGTTTTGACTGCAACAGAGGATGCACCATACATCTACAAGATTATGGGTGATGACATGGATGGGGATCGGTTATCTTTTGTGGCTGATATGCCATCATGGCTGACAATTATCAATTATGGAAATAATACCGCAACACTCCAAGGCATTCCTGAAAACAATGATGTTGGCTTATCCACGCCTTTAATTGTGACTGCCAGAGATCCAGATAATGCCTTTGCAAAACAGGAATTTACAATTCAGGTCATCAATACCAACGATGCACCTGTTTTTATTTCTATTCCCAAAACAACAGCAATTGAGGACAGTATTTATTCTTATACACTCACTGTGCATGATATTGATATGGCGCATTCAATTAACATGAATGCAGTCTTTCTGCCTGAGTGGTTGATGTTTAAAGATAATGGCGATGGCACAGCCAATATTTCTGGTATACCATTGAATGACCATGTGGGTACCAGTGATCCTGTGATTATTATTGCTTCTGATGGCATTGCATTGCCAATCACCCAAACATTTTCCATAACAGTGGCAAATACCAATGATGGGCCATCAATTACTTCTCAAGCAGTCCATACTGCCACTGAAGATACGTTCTATACTTACACAATTACTGCACATGATATGGATGATGATATATTGTCATTTCAGGTGGATGCGCCATTGTGGTTATCCTTGACTCATCATGGGAACAACATTGCCAGCTTGCATGGTGTGCCATCAAATGATGATGTGGGGCTGGTGCCAATTCGTCTGACTGCAATGGATCCTGACAAAGCAACCGCATTTCAGTCTTTTAGCCTGACTGTCAAGAATACCAACGATGCGCCCACTTTCCACTCCAGTCCACTAACAACTGCTATTGAAGACCAATCTTATGGGTATACAATTGTTGTGAAGGATATTGATCGTGTTTCAAAAATCAGTATCAAGCCATCGCTGATACCTTATTGGTTGTCTTTTTCTGATAATGGCAATGGAAAAGCCATTCTAACAGGAAAACCGCAAAATTCCCATGTGGGCGATTATCCTGTTGTAATCACTGCCACAGATGGTATCGCGCCGGCTATTTTTCAGGCATTTACCATAACAGTCCTCAATACCAATGATCCCCCTGAAATTGTATCCCCAGCCATTCAATCTGTAGATGAGGATACCTTATATCGCTACCATGTGTCAGGTGAAGATATTGATGGTGACAGCCTGACATTTACTGCGTTGGGGCTGCCATCATGGCTGACATTCACCAGCATGGAAAGAAATACCGCACTGTTGCAAGGCATACCCACCAATGATGATGTTGGCACAACCCCTACAATCACTCTGACTGCTGTTGACCCCTCGCATGCCACTGCAACGCAATCCTTTACAATTGTGGTAAACAATACCAATGATGCGCCAGCTTTTGCTTATACGCCCACTCTAACAGCCATTGAAGATCGCATGTACACAGACATTGTTTATGTAAAAGATATTGATGCTGAGGATTTCATCACCATATCGGCATCACGCCTGCCTGAATGGATGTCCCTTCAAGATCATTCAGATGGCACTGCAAGTATCAGTGGTATCCCTTTGAATGCCCATGTTGGCAGTAATGTCGTTGTGGTGACTGCCTCGGATGGCATGGCATCCACCATCTACAAGGCTTATTTTGTTAAGGTTTCAAACACCAATGATCCACCAATAATTGTATCCAGTGCCATATTGACTGCCAATGAAGATGAGTCATACACCTATCTGATTAAAGGCTTTGATATGGATGGCGATAACATGCATTTTTCAGCATCATCACTTCCCAGATGGCTGATTTTAAAAGACAATGGCAATGGTACTGCAATGCTTCAAGGGATGCCTCAAAATGATGATGTTGGCTTGACTGAACCACTGATCATTACTGTAATTGATCCAGATCATGCCATAGACCGGCAGTCATTTCAAATTCAAGTCAAAAATACCAATGATCAGCCAGTATTTGTATCATCTCCTATCAGCATGGGAATTGAAGATATTGGATATTCTCATCAAGTAAAGGTACACGATATTGACATTGATGCCAGTATTGCCATCAGTGCATCAAGTCTTCCCACCTGGTTGACACTCACTGATAATGGCAATGGCACTGCAAATTTAAAAGGAAAGCCCCTTAATGCTCATGTGGGCATCAATGCGGTAGTGATTACTGCATCTGATGGCATCGGGCAGCCCATCACTCAGGTTTTTGAAATTACAGTGACAAATACCAATGATGCCCCTAAAATTACGTCCTCTATTGTATCCATTGCATATGAAGATGCATTATATGCCTGCGTTTTTCAAGCTGAAGATGTTGACAGCCAGGACCCAGTGGCATTTACTGCCAGTAATCTGCCTTCATGGTTGCGCTTGATTGATTATGGCAATAAAAAGGCATTGCTTGAGGGGATTCCAACAAATGATGATGTGGGTGAAACAGCGCTTTTAACAATCACAGCAAGGGATCTGGCAGGTATTTCAGATAGCCGGTCCTTTACAATATTAGTCGAAAATACAAATGATCCACCTGAAATATCTGCGATACCATCACAATTGGCACAAGAATATGCATTTACTGAACCTATTCCTTTTACAATTGCAGATATGGATGGGGATGCGTTGGCAATCAGTATATCATCATCCAATACCCGGGTTGTTGCTCTGGATTCCAATCACCTGACCCTTTGTGGACAGGAATGTTTTGCAGGTGCATCAATAGAACTACCAGAAACAACCGAATGCCAGCCATTCTATTTGTCAGTCTTGCCTGTTAAAGATGGTGTTGCCAGTCTGACAATTACTGTGACTGATGGTCATCTGTCTGCCCGGGCAGCTTTTGACCTGACAGTAACAAATGTGAACATTCCGCCCACTATTGAAATCATTCCTGATACAACTATTGTGGAAGATGTTCAGGGACATGCCATTCCTTTCACAATTGCCGATGCTGATTGCGAAGGACGACAGGTGACAGTCACAGTGTTGACAGATAATCCGACAGTATTGCCGACAAATTCAGACAATGTATCATTGGACCATATGGGATTAATTTATGGGGTCACTGTTGATCATCCTGTAGACATGTCCTTGTATGTCAGCCCATTGCATAATCAATCTGGTAGATGCGGTATTACAATCACTGTCACTGATGCAAATGGGGCGCAAGCATCGGCACATTTTGAAGTGATCGTCCAGATGCTCATGGATGATCCACCAGTATTGTCGCAAATGAATCATATCAGCATTATTGAAGATACGCATGAGTATAAAACGTATTTCTCAGTCAGGGATCCAGATGGCGGCAAGCTGTTGATTGAGGCCCAATCGTCAAACACGTCACTGGTCTCAAATGATCATATCGTTGTGAATCAGTCCATGCTGACTCCCCTTGCAGGTGAATCTGTTGGTCTGACACTGACAATGATACCATCACCAGATGCCAATGGGACTGCAATGATTTCTATAATTGCCAAAGATGAAGCCGGGCATGAGGGACAACGCACATTTCTGCTGACAATTACACCGGTTGATGATGCCCCTGTAATCGGTGAGATGGTGCCCATTGTCCTGACTGAAGATACGCAAAATTATTTAGCTGCCTTTACAATATTTGATGCTGATGGCGGTCTGCTTAAAATTGATGGCAATTCAGACAATACACAAGTCATTGACAATTCAGATATTATGTTATCCAGTCCTGTGATTACTATTGCGGGGGTTTCACAGTCAGCTCAATTGACCCTGTCAACACAGGAAAATGCCAGCGGCACAGCAAAACTAACCCTTGTAGTGACTGATGCTGCTGGCCTTACTGATACAACGACCATCGACATTACAATTAACCCGGTGAATGATCCCCCCCAAATATCATCAATTGATGACCAGTTCACAAATGAAGATCAGCCAGGTGCGCCAATTGGTCTGAAAATCTCGGATGCTGAACCAGGACAGTTGCGTGTACTGGCACAAACCAGTAGCCCCAAAGACCTGCCAGTTTCATGTTTATCCTTTGAAGGTATTACCAGTGAGGGGTTTTTGAATATTTCGTTTGCTGAAGAATCAAAAGATCTGACGCTGGTAATCACTCCATTGGATGATGTTTATGGTCGTTTTATTATCAAACTCACTGTTTATGATCGTGATGGCTTACAGGATTCAACGCTATTTAGACTGACTGTTCTACCAGTTAATGATATGCCAAAATTTGATTTAATCCATACAACCATTGAAATGAATGAAGATGCGCCACCGCAAATCATCAAAAATTGGATCACCGGCATTTCCAATGGGGCTGTGAATGAATCAGATGACCTGGCATTTAACATATCTATTGAAAACAATCATTTATTTTCAGTTCAGCCTCATATCAACATTTCTGGCACCACAGGTTCACTTGAGTTTACACCTGCTGAAAACGCTCATGGTCAGGCATTGATCAGCCTGTCATTGACAGATGGCTATTCAGAGACACGCAGTAAATCATTTACAATAACAATCACGCCTGTCAATGATATACCGGTACTATCGCCCATTGCAGGTCGAAGTACATTTGAAAATCAAGCATTTGAGCCCATACCCCTGTTCATTGGTGATGTGGATGATGAGCGAGTGTGGATATCAGTCTTGACTGAGGATGATTTTTTCTCTGGGATTTCAATTTGTGATGGCAATGACTGTCTGCTTTGTTCGGAAGACAATTGTGAAATGCAGTATATCTGCCAATCAAAAAAAGATTATCTCAAATATGCTGTGACCATTTTGAAACATCTGACCCACACACCCCACACATTGAACGATGATATACAAGATATTGATAATAATGCAAAAATTAATTTGGTTGAAGCCATTTATTATATAAACCAGGTGTCATCTGGTTTGTATTTGCAAGTAACCCCCCGGACCTATCTTTCGGGCAGTCAAGCTTTGACAGTGGTTATTTGGGATATGGACGGGGAGCAGGTGTCGCAATCCACATGGTTATCAGTGACACCAGTATCGAATCCGCCAACATTAACAGTTTACAATGCAAATGGCATTGAGGATTCCCCCATTCCAGTGCCTGTTTCTGTCTCGGCAGTTGATTTAGATTCTGAAGAACTTTTGGATATAATCATTACCGGCGTGCCTGATGGTGCCAGTTTAAACAAGGGCAGGAAATCTTACAATGAATGGATTCTATTGCCATCAGATTTAAATCACTTGCAACTGTTACCCGCAATAAATAGTTCTGATGACATTGTGTTGTCAATTAAAGCCGGTTCACAAGAAAAACTGTTAAAGCGGCAGGCAACAGTCACAAAAGAGATGCAAATAGATGTTGTGCCTGTGGCAGATGCGCCGGTGGTGGAATTGGCATCACATGAGGTAACTGGCATGGTAGGGGCACAAATTCCCATTACATTTAATCGTTTGAAGCTTATGGACACTGATGGATCAGAGGAATGGGATCGCATTGAAGTGCTTGATTGTCCTGAGACTATCACTTTTTCAAAAGGGAATATGGATGGTGATCGACTGGTTATTGATCTGTCACATGAAACAGAAAATGATTTATCGGGTTGGGATTTTTCAGTCACATCCTCAAGTATTGGGACTTATGCGATTGGGATTTGTGCGTATTCAAAAGAGAGGGAAAATGGGGATGTGGCAAAGGCTGAGGATAGCGTGCAAGTTGTTGTTTTCGATAGTGGGGGAATTAGTATTAGTGGTGCTGATGAAGGTGGGGGTTGTTTTATTTCTATTGTGGATGAGTTTCATTAAACAAGAAAAAGGGGTCGCATCTTAATTATTATCTATTCTATTACAGGCAATTATCTATTCTATTACAGGCAATCTCATTATCCTCGACTTGATATTCATAGTTAGGAATGCTCTGAAAATAACTTCCCATTATTGATATTGTTCGTTTTGAGGTATTCATACTGTAGAGACGTAGCATGCTACGTCTCTACACGGCCTTATTTTTTTGTACGATCATGAAAAATGAGCATGTTATTTTCCGAGCATTCCTTAATAATTAAGATACGACCCCTTTCTTTTTCCACTGTGTTTAATGTTTATCCAGAATTAATTCACATGGCGATGTGATATATATCCAGAATCCTGATGAAGATACGATCTCATTTATCTCCTGATTAAAATGTTCCTTTAACAATATGTCTGGAACGTTTTGACTAAATTCTTTCTTATAAATGACTTTTGATGCGATATCGATAACACCTTGAACCATATCTGTTGCAAGAATGTGTAAGGTCGTTTCAGGAGGGGCGCATTCCCAAAAAGTAGGTCGAAAAATTCGAATTGGTTATCAAGTCGTAGACTAAATACCAAGCTGAAAATAACCCCCCGGATCTGTTACATCGTTTGCAGGGTAATACGTTAACCCCGCCTCTATTCATGGGGATATTGATCAAAATGGGGTTTTGAATATCAATGATGTGTTGATGATTTTAAACCATACTGCATTTTTTTGATCTTTTATCATAACCTGCGCGTAATTGACGCAAAACTGAAATCAATGTATCGCCAATTAAAGAATCAGTATTTCGATTTCTTCTAAATCAAATCGCGTTAATGGGGAAGGCAGTAGTGCATATCA
>Ga0272440_1001774_pt1 | contig 17305 bp, 13 predicted proteins | sample SSMMMBAug17_FD_192440 | JGI IMG/M metagenome (GOLD analysis project Ga0272440, IMG submission 192440) | Marine sediment archaeal communities from Little Sippewissett salt marsh, Falmouth, MA, United States - SSM-MMB-Aug17 | ecosystem: Environmental > Aquatic > Marine > Wetlands > Sediment ... | reverse complement strand
GCAAAAAGATAATTTGTTATCGCATAAAGATAGTTTGTTATCACAAAAAGATAATACCATTGAAGCGATGGGCGAACAGGTTCAATTTTTAATGCAACAACTAAAAAATGCTGGCATTAAAATCGAAAGCTTTTAACAACTAAGCAAATTAAAACATTTCAAAATTGATTAGATCAAGTGAATGCAGGCATCAACATAGAAAATTTATAACTGCAACTATTTAATAAATAAATCTAAAGGAAAGTCATATAATTATTTGTAATTATTTGGTATAAAAAAATCGGTATAATTATTGCATTTAAATAATTATGCTATGACAATTATTTCAGGAGAATTCATGTGACAATTGGAATCATGCTTAAACCGGATCCACGAATTAAGAAAAAAGCGGATGAGCTTGTCCAATTTTTAACGCATCGCAATCAAAAAACATTTATTCAAAACAGCAGTCCGCCAACAGTTGATTTATTAAATGATCCACTGGTTCAAGATATGCCAGAAAATATTCAGGTTGTTTTTGTTTTGGGTGGCGATGGTACTTTTTTAAATGCAGTGCGATGGATTGGCAAAAGAGATATTCCCATTGTAGGGATTAAATTTGGTCGGATAGGATTTTTGTCGGAAACAACCGAGGAATTCATCATTCCATTGGCAGAGGCAGTTCTTGATAAAAAATATGTTATTGAAAAAAGAATGCGCCTGAAAGCGACGCTTCAAAGCAATGGAAAGACAAAAACAACGCAATATGTATTAAATGATGTGGTCATTAACAAGGGCACTTTGGCACGATTGGCCAGTATTAAAACATATATCAATGGCCACGACCTGACAACATTCAAAGCAGATGGCTTGATTGTATCAACACCAACTGGATCAACTGCCTATTCATTAGCTGCTGGCGGGCCTGTTGTCCATCCTGAGTTATCTGCAATTATGATGACTCCCATTTGCCCATTTACCCTGACCAATCGGCCATTAATTGTACCAGATACTGCAAAAATTACATTGCAAATGGTTCAGGATTCGACAGATGTTCTTGTTACGTTTGATGGTCAAACTGGGCTGCCCATTACTGACAAGGACAGCCTTCACATTGAAAAAGCCAATTATCCGGTCAGCATGATCAAAATGCCTGACAAGAACTATTTTGACGTACTTAAAACCAAACTCCGCTGGAGCGGTGGACGTTAAATACATTGCATGTAAACCTTCGCGTTTATGTATTATTAAAAAAAAGGAGATGTTTTATGAACAAACTAAGAAGAATCATTTTTATGTGCTTGATTTTTGGATTCTCTGTTTTATTCATTTCTAGCTGTGGTCCAACCAGGATCAAACTATATCCTGATGCAGAAGACCCTTTGTTGGAATGTACTTTACAGGGATATGACTATGAAAAAATTGCTGTGATTCCAATTACAGGTTTTCTATCCAATATGCCGCAAGAGGCTTTCATGTATACAAAACCAGGAACTGTTCAGGAATTCAAAGCGCAATTAAGTCTGGCGGAAAAAGATAAGGATGTCAGAGCAATTATTTTAAAAATCAATTCACCCGGCGGCACAGCAACCGCAAGTGACATTATTTACAATGAATTGATGAATTTTAAAGAAAGAAGCGGAAAAAAAGTGATTGCCATTATGATGGATGTTGCGGCATCTGGTGGTTATTATGCGGCCTTGCCAGCAGATATTATTATCGCACATCCCACAACCATTACTGGTTCAGTGGGGGTTGTCATGTTCAGTCTTCAGTTGAAAGAATTGATGAATAAAATTGGTGTGGACATGCAGGTCTCAAAATCAGGTGACAATAAAGATATGGGATCGCCCTTTCGAAAGCCCACGCAACAGGAAAAAGAATTGTTGCAAGATATGACCAGACAACTTGGTGAGCAGTTTATGTCGCTGGTAAAAAAACATCGTCATCCAGATACAAAACAGTGCAAACAAATTAAATCTGCTCGCATATTCACTGCACAGGATGCAAAGGATATGAATCTTGTGGATCAAATTGGATATATCAGTGATGCGATCAATGCTGCAAAAAATCTTGCGAGACTTCCTCGAAATGCGCGTGTAATCATGTATCGACGCGTATATTATCCAAACGACAATTTGTATAATAATCTTTCTACACAAATATCACAAAAAGGCCTATCTTTAATTAATGTTGAATTACCTGGGAATCTATCACACCTTGATGATGGGTTTTACTATTTATGGGCGCCCGGCTTAAAATAATAGGAGACTCTGATTATTCAAGACATCCTGAAATATTATCAATTAATCATTGAAGGTTACACGAATGAATTCAAATGAAATAAAGCCAAAAAATCTGCTTGAAACATCCAATTCTATCTACTTTGATTGGATGATTCATCCTGAAATTAGATCAGACATTGAGTCCATGATATACGCCAAACAACTGGTATTTATTATGTCAGTGGGCGCAGTTTTTTTTCTTCTGAATGCAATAAAATGGTTTTTATTAGATTATTATGTACTGGCGACAAGCCTGGGCATAATTGAAATATTAACTATCATTATGATGATTTGCATCAAAACAACGACGCACTATAAGTTTTTTGGTCATGGCATGTTGGCAATGTTAACCTGGCATTTTTCATTCCTTCTGTATGTTTCAGGCGGTATCCAATCGACAGCGATTGCCTGGATGATTGCAATTCCTGTATTTTCCGCGACATTATGTGATTCCAAATCATCAATGGTATGGACAGGTATTATTCTGGCAATAATTGGCATTTTCTTGTTTTTACACTTTCGTCACTATAATTTTCCAACCTTACAACTTTCTGAGGATGCCTTATTTCGAACCCATTTGGCCAATACTATTGGGCCAATCATAGCTGTTTTTTTATGTGCGTGGTTTGCCAGTATTCAAATCAATAAGGGACTTAAAGTACAAAAATATGCTATTGTGATTCAGGAAGAAACAAACCAGCGACTTGAAGAATTATTTGGTCAGATTCGAGAAACAGGAAAAACATTGCAGGATGCATCGGACTTTCTGAACCATACCTCTGATATCTTGAAAACTCAGTCCATAGATATCAGTAATCAAAATTCCCAGGCAGCAGAAGCAACCCAGAAAACAATTGAAAATATGAAAAATATGGACACTGACACCAGCGCTATCAGTTCTCAAATCCATTCTCTTTCGCAATCAGCACGCTCGCTGTCATCGCATATGAAAGATATCAATGACACAACAACCAACATGTCAAGATACATGAACGATATGGCAACCTCGGCATTCAGTATGTCTGAATCTATCAATAACATTGCAGGCTCTCTCGAAGAAATGAACCATTCCATTGCAGGTATTTCTGATAGCGCAGGTCGCGGTAAAACAGTCAGTCAGGATGCATCATCCAAAGCAGGCAAAGCCTCGGAAATTATTCATTCTCTGGGCAACTCTGCCAAAGAGATTGGTGATGTTGTCGAACTTATTAAAAATATTGCATCTCAAACCAATCTATTGGCCTTAAATGCAACCATTGAGGCTGCTGGCGCTGGAGAAACAGGTAAAGGATTCACTGTTGTTGCCAATGAGGTAAAAGAACTGGCACGTCAAACAAGTCGTGCCACTGAAGAAATCAGAGGAAAAATTGAGGGCATGCAGGCCAACACAGATATGGCCATTAAAGCCATTGCCAATATTGTTCAGGTAGTTGAAGAAATTAACCTGATTATGGTATCTATTGCTGCCGCTGTGCAACAGCAAAATGAAACGACTGACAATATTTCCGATACCCTGGCTGATAGTGCCACCGCTGCACGATCTGTTTCAGATAATATTCAAAAAGCTGCTGAACGTATTGATCAAATATCATCTAAAGTCAGTGATGTTCTCAAGCTTGGCATAACTGTGTCTGATCATCTCGATAAAGCGGCCCATGTGACTGATAGTATTGCACTCAATGCATCTGAAGCATTTCAACAAACCGATCAGGTAACTGAAAATGTTAATGCTCTAAATAAAGCTGTCAGCCATTTTAGTGAGAGTGCAAGTCAAATAAAATCCCAGGCGGTTCGTCTGGCAAAGCTTGTGATGCAGCTTCGTGCGGATATAAAGTGAATCGGGTCGATTCGGTAAGTCCCCCTGTTTAAAAATGAATGTTCGTATGGGGGCAGGGTTGGCCTGCCACCATTTCCATCACATTTTTTTCTTGATATTTATTTTTATTAAATGGCAACTTTAATTACAGACAATACCATCCATGATTTTGAACTTTCTCTTCAGGAATATGATGATGAGTTTCTTATTAAACCCTTTGTTTCGAAGCAAGTTAAGTTTCTACTTCAGACTATTCAGTTATTGATAAGAAATCTCGTAAAATTGATGTAGGTATTGATATTGCAGAAAGAGAAAAGGTTTCGCATTTTTTGTCTAATCCCTGCCTCAGAACTTTCAGCAGATATTTACTGTCGGAGAAGTTCTTGAAGCTCGTGATAATTTCCGCCTTATGTCATGGGCCGAACAACACAGTTTCATAGTTGGAAAACTTCAGACTTTCATGAGAGCATCAAATTTAATACAAAATCAGATATTGCGTTTTTGACACAAAAAATTTGATATCTTTGTAATGTTTTATGGGCTTTAGGTTAATAGCAAAAAGATCTGGTAAATTTTGATTTGTAAAATATGAGTGGGTCTGGGGAAGGACACTGCGTTTTTGACACAAAAAATTTGAAATGGGTCTACATTTTTTTGTTAGGGTTCAACTTAAGCTGGTGATAGCATTCTTGACCAAAGTTCGTAGATTCTGAAACATACTGAAAGGAATTGATAAAAAACAATTTTAAATTGTTCCTTGTGTAAAAAAAATTTTTATCATATATTACATTCATACCAATGGTAATGGAAATTGTTATCGAGAATAAGAGAATAAGAATAAAATATATATGACAAAAATGAAAAAGAAAAGGTGGGATTAATTTTAATACTGGATATTTTTTACCAACTTATGAGGTAATTTATGGGCCCAGGAACAACCGCAATAGCTGCGAAAAAATTGGGTAGAAATTTTTATTGGCATAGATATATCACCTGAATATTGTGAAATGGCATTACAGAGATTAAAAAATTCTTCATCAATAATAAAAAAACCTGCACCAAAAAAAAATTCAAATGTCAAACATAATCAAATGTCATTATTTAACAAAATGGTAGCTTAATGAAAATTTTTACAAAAGAAAGCATTATAAAGCAACTGACTGAAATATGAGATAAAGGTTGGATACCAACTAATAGAAGTAATAATGATGGAGGCGTCGGTAATACCCTTGAAGATTTATTAGGAATAAACGAAAACAATTTACCTCTTCCAAATGCTTCTGAATGGGAACTCAAATCAGTGCAAAATATTTTAGTAATTGGTTATTGGAAAAACGCAATTGGTAACTGATAGTATGTAATAAAAAATTCAATTTGCGGTAGTTTGCAATAAGTAAATCCAGTAATTATTTAAAATCATTAGAAATAAAATATCCATTTTTTACTTGGCTTGCTCACATTTGAATTTAAGATCAAACAATATTTATAATTTTTCACTCCTACATCAACAGATGTGGACGTCACCAATAACAATATTTCAACCGGGAGTACTTTATGACTTTTGATCCAAAAATCCCCACTGCACGACTGGACAAAATCATGCCATCCCCACCTTATTATTTAATGGGGCAAGATTTATTGTGTACAGATCGCAATCATGAAATTTTTATCAAAAAAATTTTTTCAATCAAACCTGAAAAAAGACGCGGTGCTGTCATTCTTGCACCAGGTATTGCAACCAATGGCAATTTGTATCGTATTGATATTGATGGCAATTGTTTGTTGTTAAACCATAACATGTCCTTTGCCAACTTATTGGCGGCTGAAGGATTTGAAGTATATATTTATCATCCACGTTATACAGAACGTGTTTACAATCGTTATGTCACCCGGTATTGCAAAAACAGTATTTTTTATGATCAGATTTATAAAGCGCCATCAGAATTAACTTTTCTTGAACTGGCAAATGCCGAACTGCCACAATTAATACAATTTGTTGTAAACCACAGTGGTTGTGAACAAATTTCATGGATTGGTTATTCTTTGGGCGGAATGTTAATCTACGCATATTGTATGGAAAATGATGATCCATATATCAGAAATATCATTACAATAGGAAGTCCGATAACATTCAATCAACTATTTATTCGAATCATTCCATATATGAATTGGGCTTCAAGAGCATTGGGTCTTGAAGAAAAATCTTTTTTAGGCGCTTTGTCTGAAAATTTGGTGCCATTCACCCGAATGATCCGAAATCTACCAGAATGGCTGGTTCGTTTCAATATTATAGCCCCTTTTTTATTCAATCCATTTAATATCAATGGCGCAACTGTCAAAACCTTATTGGGTAAAATCATTGAACCGATTCCAGCGTCCCTGGAAAACTGTTTTTCAGGATTTATCGAAAAAGGGTATCCTTCAGCACAAAACTATGCATTTCATTATTTAAAATCCCTTCGTAGATTACAAAAACAAGACAAAAAATTCTTATTTTTTTATGGCCCCAATGATCTCCTCGCGCCGCCAGATAGCGTATTTTTAGCACATGAAATTATCAGCCCTGAATCACCAAATCTCATCAAAGTGCCTTCAGCCGGACATCTTGATTTAATTGTTGGGCTGAACTCAAGACACTATTTATGGCTGCCTATTGCGGAATGGCTTAAAGATTTTGCAGTGATTTAAATTATCGAATCTTGAGTGTGCTTAAAGATAGCATGGCAAGAATCATTGAAATAATCCAGAATCTTACAATAACTTTTGGTTCAGGCCAACCTTTCAGTTCAAAATGATGATGAATGGGCGCCATTTTGAAAATTCGTTTACCATTGGTCATTTTAAAAAATCCGACTTGCAAAATGACTGACAGCGTTTCCATGACAAATAATCCACCCACAATCACCAATAATATTTCCTGTTTTGTAATAACTGCCACTGTACCGAGTACTGCACCCAATGGTAATGAGCCGACATCTCCCATAAAAATTTGGGCTGGATACGTGTTGTACCACAAAAAGCCTAAACCCGCGCCAACCAGAGCCCCCAAAACCACAGCAGTTTCTCCACAACCAGCAACATAATTAATTTGAAGATATTCTGCAATTCTCACATGTCCAGCAACATAAGCAAATATAATATAGGTAACTGCTGCTATGGTTACAGGGCCTATGGCCAGACCATCAAGGCCATCAGTCAGATTGACAGCATTGGATGTGCCAACAATCACAAATATTGCAAATAATATATAAAATTGTCCCAAATCAGGAGACAGATGTTTGATAAAAGGAATCGTTACGCGTGTATTAAATGATGGATTCCAGTAGATCAACATTGAAGCAAAAAATGCTATACCAATTTGGAGAATAAATTTCCTTCGGGCTGTTAAACCTAGATTCTGACGTTTGGTGACTTTCATATAATCATCCAAAAAACCGATTGCGCCATATCCCATCAACACCATCAATATAATCCAGATGTAACTGTTTGATAAATTCCCCCATAAAAGTGTCGAAAGCACGACTGAAAATAAAATAAGCACGCCACCCATTGTAGGCGTTCCAGATTTTGAAAAGTGAGACTCTGGCCCATCCTCCTGAATATACTGCCCAATTTGTAATTTACTCAGCTTTCGAATAACATATGGACCCAAAAAGAAGCAAATAATCATGGCTGTTATTGTTGCATATATTGTTCTAAATGTAATATATCGAAATAAATTAAAAACTGAAAAATATTTATGCAATGGATATAATAAATGATAAAGCATCGTAATTCCTTATATAATATTTCATATTTCTATTGAATGCTCTGAAAATAAGTCCCCCATTTATTGATATAGTTCGTTTTGACTGTAGAGACATAGCATCTGCTACGTCTCTACACGACCATATTTTTTTGTACGATCAAGAAAAATAAGCATGTTATTTTCAGAGCATTTCTATGTAATCATTTCAACAAGCTGTTCCATTTTCATAGCCCGAGACCCCTTAACCAACACCCAATCACCAGGTTTCAATCGTTTAAACAGGATTCTGGCAATATCTTTATGTGTGCCGCAGCTTATTGCGTTTTTGTCAAACCCGGCATCAATTGCCCCATTGGACACATATGAATCATACTTTCCTGTCACAAAAATGCCGCTCATACCCGATTTTGCTGCATACGAACCAATTTCTTTGTGATATCGCTCTGTTTCTGGGCCTAATTCATACATATCCCCACACACAAAATAGCATTTATTGCCAGTAGAAAGCTGTTTCAGAGTGTCGATAGCAGCACGCATGGATGCGGGATTGGCATTGTAGGTATCATCAATAATATGAAATCCTTCCGGATGATGTCGAATAAAGGATCTTCCCTTTATTGGCACATAGGATTCCAGGGCTGTTTTGATAGATTCCAGGGAGATTTTTGCATAATAGCCCGCAGCAGCAGCAGCCAAAGCATTGGAAATCATAAATTTTCCAGGAGTCGGAAACAAAACAGTAATGCAGCCATCAGGCGTTTTTAGTTTAAACGTGCTTCCATTCATAGATTCAAGAATATCAGTTGCCGATATGTCAGCATTGGCGTTCATACCATATGTCAACACCGGGCATTTACATTGATCACGATACGACAAAACCAAAGGGTCGTCAGCATTTAGTATGGCAATTTGCTTCTTGTCAAGATGTGCGATCAACTCACCTTTTGCCTTGCGAACACCTTCAATGGAATCAACACCTTCAAGATGTCCAGGCCCAATATTTGTAACAATACCAACGTCTGGCTGGCAAATTTTGGCAAGATAAGCGATTTCACCCGGATGATTCATTCCCATTTCAACAACTGCCCATTGGTGATCAAGCTGAATCTGAAACAGGGTTTTTGGAACACCGATATGATTATTGAAATTGCCGCGGGTTTTAATTGTATTGTAAGTTGTGGCTAGCACAGATGCAGTCAGTTCTTTTGCAGATGTTTTTCCATTTGTACCTGTAATGCCAACAACTGATCCCCCCCAATGCATACGTTGATATCGTCCCAGATCGCCCAATGCCTTCGTTGTGTCTGATACAGATATACAAAGTAAGTTTTTGTCTTTCCATAACCGAATTTGAGAGTCTGAAACTTTATCCTGCTGAATCAATACACCATGAATGGGTTGATTTGCAATATTTGAAATAAAATCATGACTGTCAAAACGTTCACCAACAATTGCAACAAATAGTGAATATTTATTCACCGATCTCGAATCAATGGATATATTGTCAAAGGCGTGCGGTGATGCTCCAAATAGATGTTGGCCGTTCACTGCTTCAATAATATCAGGAACAGTCCATTTAAAGGATTGCTTATTCATTTGATATTTGTTTGGGCCTATTGTTTTTTTGGCGCTTTGCCAGTTAATAAAGATTGGTAAAAGCTAATCTTTTATCATTATCTAAATAAAGATGCAATCCTTGTTTCAAGAAAAAAACAAATAAATTTGACAATTATGTTGTAGGGGTGTATAGAATTTCCCATTTTAAATGGAGACATTCTACAAAAACCCCACCCCATTTGAATGAAAACAATTATTTTTGTGAACACCATCAATTTGTGTAATCTTTTTTAAATGGGAGATATTTTATGAAAAAGAGAGATAATCTATCATGCCGATTCTAACCCCAATGCAAAACATGAAAGTCGGACGCAATGCGCCCTGCCCATGTGGAAGTGGCAAAAAATTTAAAAAATGTTGTATGGGCAAAAAACAAGTCCAGGAACCAATTTTTTTTTCAAAGCCACCACCGCCAGAAAATGCTTTGGCGAAAAAATATTTAAAAAAGCACAGTATATATCTAAAATCCGCCAGGCATGTTGAGCATATCAGAAGAGCCGGAAAGCTCGTACTGGAAACGCTTGATCTGGTTGAATCCAAACTGGTGGAAGGGATGACAACAGATGAAATCAACACGATTGTCTATGACTTTACGATTAAAAACAATGCAAAACCAGCACCGCTTCATTATAATGGCTATCCTAAAAGTACCTGTGTCTCCATAGATAATGAGGTCTGTCATGGTGTACCCGGCAAACGTATCATTAAATCGGGTAATATTGTAAATGTTGATATAACATCCATACTCAATGGTTATGTCGCTGATGCCAACAAAACATTTTTTGTTGGTGAACCTTCAGAAGATGCTAAAAAAATAGTGTCAGTTGCTGAAACATGTATGCGACGTGGTATTAACAAGGTTAAACCCGGCGCAACCCTCGGGGATATTGGCTGGGCCATTCAGCAGTATGCTGAAGAAAAAAAATGCTCAGTCGTTGAAGCATATTCAGGGCATGGCGTTGGTTTTGCCTTTCATGAACATCCACATGTTATGCATATCGGGAAAAAGGGTGAAGGTGTCAAACTTATTCCTGGTATGGTGTTTACTATTGAACCAATGATCAATCTGGGGAAAAAGGAAGTTGAAGTGTCAAAAATTGATAAATGGACTGCTGTTACCAAAGATAATTCCCTTTCTGCACAATTCGAACAAACAATTCTTGTAACAGACGATGGCTATGAAAGCCTGACTCCTTTTTAAATGAATAGAGTGTAACCAAAATAGCCGGTGAATACAATTTTCTCATCATTTTTTTGAACCAGGATTACACTGAAGAAGATGAATAAGAGGATTAAGATACTGTGTTTATTTCATCTTATTCATCTTCTTCAGTGTAATCCTGGTTCAAAAAATGGTGAGAGATAATTTAAATTCCGGCCATTTTGGTTACACTCAAGGTATATTTTATGCAACGACAATCCTAAGTTAAACGATAATGGATTGATTATAGAGTGTTTATAAAAAGTTGCCCACTACCTTTGTGCGATAAAAAAAACTGAAATTATTGATTGAATCAATCCATACTTGAAAACAACATGTCATGATTATGAAAAAATAAACATAAATAGGCCTGCACATCCAATGGATGAAGGTCAAAGTTGTTCATTCATAATTTTTGAACCATGATCACACTGATCATAATTATTAATTAAATTTAACAAGAAAAAAAAGGAACATTATGCGTGTAAATTATATTTCAATTATAGTGTTGATTTTTCTGTTCATCATTAATCCTTTCAAAAATTGTTGGGCAGAAGAGTGCCTGCCGGACAGCCCTCCCAAGAGTGAAATTTATGCACTAAAACAATTGAATCTGCAGTCTAATGACATTGTACATGCTTCAAAAGTTGGTGATTGGGGCTGGAAATTTGAGTGGAAAGCCGGAAATCGTTTTGTACTGAAATTGCCACGATGTGTATGCGTTGACTATAATCAGCAATCATCAAAAATTTCCGGTGTATTATGGAAAGAGAAACGAGGTCCTTATTGGACTCGTGCGCTTATTAATAAAAATGGAGGTAAATTGAATACGCCCGGAGGTGCAACAGTCTATTGGTCAGAATGTATGAAGAAAAAGCAGTAACTTACTTTGGAATTTCCATTATTTTAACTAAATTTCCTGGCGATAAGGGAGATTAATAATGATTAAATTTTATGTATCGGTCATTATACCTGTTGCAGTGTATTTTGTTATGAGTCTCATCGAAAAACTTGCTAAACCATTAAGTCTTCGAAACAGTATTACAAAAGCTGGATGGGATTTATGTCTACTTGCTATGGGAATAACAGGAGGTGTATTTGTTGATGACGCTGTAATTGGTCGATTAAGTCATCCGACGGCAATCGTGTACGCTATCCTGGCATTTTTAACAGGACTTGGCTTCGCCACAGTTATCACACACCTCCAAAGCAAATACAAGGATAAAGAACTGTGGTGGGTCTCGTTGTTGTCGATTTTTTTGGGCATCGTCTCGATAAGTTTTCCAGCTTACTTTATATTATCATCTTGTTTTTATTGATGGCAAGTGAACTATGATTCGTTTTATAAAAACTGAATCAGTACAAATATCTTTATTTCTCATCAGCAAACTCTTGAAATACTACAATTTTTGATTTTTACATTGTTACCTGGCATGAATCTTGTTATTTGACAGAATAAACCTTGAAGTATTAAAACGTTAGTGTCCATTCGAGTTTCCCTAAACTTACGATTGATGGGCGTAATGTAGTGTCATGCCCACGTTAACTTATGACCTTATTGGTATTTCTCAAAGGATTATGGAGTATAAAATGGTATCCATATTCATTAGTTATAGTCATGAAGACAAAGATTACATTGTTTTATTGGAAAAATTCTTCAAAAGCGCAAAAATGGAGGAATCGTTTCAGAAATGGTCTGATCGCGGTATTTCAATCGGTAGTAAGTGGGAATCCGAAATATTTGATGCCATCAGTCATGCCAGCGCAGCTATTTTTCTAATATCGGAAAATTTTCTGGCTTCAGATTTCATTATGAAAAAGGAAGTCCCTCGTGTCTTAGAGCGTTGCAATAACAATGAAATGAATTTGTACCCAATTTTAATAAAGCCCTGTCCCTGGAAAGAACATGAGTGGCTGCAGAAAATAGAAATTCGTCCCAAATCCAAACCTTTATCAATGATGGAAGAAAATGAGCGATCTGAAGCCTTAACACTTATTGTGCTTGAGATCAAAAAATTAGAACGCTCATATCAAAGCAATACTCAAAGTGATTCAAATAAAGCAAAGTTAACCGGTCGTCATAAAAAAAAACGCACCAGGGATTTAATCTTTTACGATATTGATCGGCAAGAACAGTTCGAAATAATTGAAGAATGTTGTTTTGATTGTGAGCGTCACCAATTTTCACCGCGTTTTGCCTGGATTTTTCATGGTGATGAAGATGATTGCCCTGACCATTTTTTTAAGTTGCTGAAAGAGGTCTGGCTTCCGGTGTATCTAGGTGAAAACCTTTTGATTATCGACAATATCAACTGGCCCCAAACCGCTGTCAATTTCCAAAGCCTTGAACAAAAAATTTTACGAGAAATTTATAAATACATTCCAGGTGAAATGCGTTTTCAAAATAAAATTGATTTCAAAACCATTTCCGGCAAATTAAATGAACATCCAGGCCCCCTGATTATCAAATGTAAGATTATTGAGAATCAGTGGCAAAGTAACAGCAAAAAAAATATCGAAGATTTTTTTAAAATATTTGAAAAATGGCCGGAACGTTCCAATGGTCCTTTGATTATCGTTCTAATGATTGTTTATCTGAAAAATAAAAAAGGGATATTTAAACGATGGTTAAAAAAAAATACACGAAATGATATTATCAAAATTTTAAACAACAAACCCATTGAAACATTCAGATATACAAAAGCAGAGCATTTTAATAAATTTGCTTTGATACAATGTTCAGATGTCATGCATTGGGCAGACAAAAAAGCAGTCAAAGACATGTCGGATGAAGATCGATTGAATGAGGTCATTGATCAGCTTTATCCAAACCGGCAAGAGGCTCTATCCATGAGTTATCTGGCAAAAGCCCTCAAGCAGGGACTTGCAATATAAAGGAAACATTCATGAAATTTCCATATTTTACAGGCAAAAGAACCCGGCCTGAAACAAATGCCCCTTCGCAATTACCTGTTTTTCGAAGGGATTTACAAAATAAACCCGAAAATTATATGGCATCCAAACGTCTGGTGGATGCTGTAAATGTGGCTCTTCTGCTAGGACAGCCATTGTTGCTTACCGGGGAGCCTGGCACTGGAAAAACGCAACTGGCTTATCGGGTGGCATGGGAGCTTGGTTTTGATCCTCCCCTTAAATTTGAAACAAAATCCACCAGTGTGGCAAAGGATTTGTTCTATTATTATGACTACCTTTCCAGATTTCATGCAACACAAAGCAATACCTGTGCTGATATTGTTGACTATATCACTTATAACGCTTTAGGCATTGCCTTGATTCAGGCCAATAAAGCCAGTGAAATCAAAGCGTTTATTCCCAATAATTATGAGCATACCGGTCCAAAACGTTCAGTGGTGCTGATTGATGAGATCGATAAGGCACCTCGAGATTTTTCCAATGATATTTTAAATGAAATCGAAAATATGTATGTTAAAATTCCGGAACTTCAAAACAAAATACTGTCCGCTCCCAAAGCAATGAACCCATTAGTGTTTATTACCAGCAATTCTGAAAAGCATTTACCCGATGCCTTTATGCGTCGATGTGTTTATTATCATATTACGTTTCCAGACAAAGACCGATTAAAAGCCATTGTACAACAGCGCTTAAAAGAAATGCCTATGCAAACAGGGGCTGCAAAGAAACGCAGTGAGCATTTTTTAGATGATGCCATTTCCCTGTTATTTTATCTGAGAGATCGGGCTAGACTCAAGAAAAAGCCAGCCACCGGTGAAATGCTGGTGTGGATACAGACCATGCTCGAAATATCTGACGAAGATAATCCTGTTATTGATGATTCAGAAGCGCTTATCTCATCTATGTCAGCACTGATTAAATCTCAGGATGATCTGGTAATTGCAGAAGGAGCTGTTCAACAATGGCAGGAAGAACGTCTCACATAGATCATTTGCCTTTATTTTATGATGCCTTGTTTGATTTTATCAATCAATTGCAAATCGATGGCCATTCCATTGGTATTCAGCAGTATCTGAATGTTCAGGAATTGATTGTGACATTCGCTGCTGATAATCTTCTGCCACTTGATCCAAAAGATTTACAATCATACATCGGACCTATTTTATGTAGCAGCCCGGAAGAACAGCTTTCATTTGATCACAGGTATGACATTTGGGTGAAACAATTTCGTCCGACCCCGTTGGATGATAAAGCGGATGACATGGATTCACATGAACCCCATGACATCAATCGCCAATCCGATGATATTCAACCCGCAGTCACCGCTGTTCAAAAGCATGGAACATATTGGAAAAAGCTGTTTTGGGGGTCAGGATCAATCTTTGCTTTTTTGTTAACAATCAGCATTGTTTATCAAAACTGGGAAATAATTGTATCTTATGGTGCTATCTGTGGCATGTTTATGATGATATTGATAACATTAAGGTGGATATGGTGGAATTATGAGGCCAAACAGTTTTTAAGCCGGCGCAGTACGTCTCAAAAAGTGGTCCGTCATGCTTTTTTTGTGGATAAACCCTCGGATACCCCCTTTCAATCAATGTCATTGATTCATACCGCCCAGGAATTTCGACGACATTATATGATTGAATCCCAGGAACTTGATATTTATGCAACCATTGAAAAAAGCATTCAACAGGGCGGATGGTTCAGTCCAGTCAAAGGCATACGTAAAGTAATGCCTGAATATCTGGCCCTTATTGAGCGAAACACCTTTTGCGACCATCAGTCACAACTGGCAAATTCCCTGCTGGATGTCTTAACCAAACAAGGGGTTTATATAACACAATTTTATTATGATAATACCCCTTTGTATTGTTTTCCTGGTAATGATCGATCAAAATCCTATCATTTACTGGAATTGATTGCCCGATATCCATCCCATCGGCTCATGATTTTTTCCAGTGGAGAGGAAATGATCAACCCATTGACTGATCAACCCAAACCCTGGATAGATACATTCAACGCATGGGAAACCAAAGCCTTAATGACCTTTTCCAATGAACAGTCTCGATATGGCAATTTGCATCCATTGGCAGAAACAGATTTCATTGTTATTCCAGCTACAGAAGCCGGGTTTCGCTTATTTATTGAATCCACTCAATCTGACAAGCAAGTGTCTTTTACACCTGGATTTCAGGATGAAATTCCTGAACGATTTCGTGAAGATTCACAGCAATTGCTGCATACCTATCCTCCTGATGATGACGAGATTGACAATATCATTGATGATGTCAAACAATTCACCGGAAAGATTGGTTATGAATGGTTTGCCGCATGTGCCATTTATCCGGAATTACAATGGCATCTGACCCTTTACATTGGTATAAATCTGACAGGCAGTGATCATCAAACCCCGCTTTTTAATATCAACCGATTAACAGCCCTGTCTCAGCTTCCCTGGTTTCGACATGGAAGCATGCCCGACTGGCTCAGAAAACGTTTAATTGCAGACATACCTGTGCATCAGGAACGAAAAATTCGTCAGGTGATTCAACAATTATTGATAACCGCCAGTCATTCCTCGCTACAGTCGTTTAAAATGACAGTAGCCGAACCTGACAGTCGTTTTTGGAACAGATTTACCAGACAAGTATTACGTATACTCTTAAATCAACATCCGGATGGGCCCATACAGGACTATATTTTTCTGAACTTTATGTCGGACTCATTATCTGTAAGAATTCCCAAATTATTGCGACTGTATTTTAAGCAATTCAAAAAAGCGGAAATGGTGGATCATCAATCGGAAAGAATAGAGAAGGTTGAACAAACTGAAGCCGAACTGACAGAAACAGAAGAATTACCGGAAACTTTTACAAATTCAATTGGAATAAGATTCAGACTTATCCGACCTGGAATGTTTGAAATGAGAGGTCTAGAAAGAATTAGTAGATCTCATCATGTCGAACAAGCTAGTGAACCAAGTAGATATGAGATTAAAGACCCTTTTTATATGTCGAGAACAACAGTGACACAGCATCAGTGGAAGGTCGTAATGGGGGATAAACAATCAGTGATAGAAGATAAAGATAGACCGGTTGTTTCGGTTTCATGGGATGATGCACAGAAATTTATTGATAAATTAAATCAAATCGAAAAAACTGATGGTTATGATTTGCCAAGTGAGAAAGAATGGGTGTATTCATGTAAGGCTGGCTCAGCAACTAACTATTGTTATGGTGATGATGAAAATCGATTGCATGAGTATGCATGGTTTAATAAAGAAGGAGGCGATAACCCCAATCCTGTGGCACAATTGAAACCCAATAATTGGGGTTTGTATGATATGCATGGCAATGTAAGTGAGTGGTGTTCAGATTGGCACGCAGATCCTCAATATTCCCATCGTTATGATAGAAATGCCTACCGTGCTACTCGTACGCGCGAATATCAACTCTACGAAATCGGCTTGCGTGCTGCTCGTGGGGGGGCCTGGATAAGCGGTGCCAAAGCATGTCAATCTGATTATGTTTCATATATGTACGAGCCCTTTAACAGCGAAGATTATATAGGCTTTCGTCTGGTCTTCTATCCCATTCGTCTTAGCTTTGACAAAAAAATTAGACGATTAATACCAAGACTTTCTGGGCGTATGTAAAGGTTGGGGGAAGAAATCATTTATTACATCAAGGGGAGAAAAAGGAAAAAGGGGACGTCTATGA
>Ga0272440_1001773_pt1 | contig 17319 bp, 12 predicted proteins | sample SSMMMBAug17_FD_192440 | JGI IMG/M metagenome (GOLD analysis project Ga0272440, IMG submission 192440) | Marine sediment archaeal communities from Little Sippewissett salt marsh, Falmouth, MA, United States - SSM-MMB-Aug17 | ecosystem: Environmental > Aquatic > Marine > Wetlands > Sediment ... | reverse complement strand
CAACGCCCTGGGTTATGTAGTATGTGCTTTGTCTTAGCCCTGAAAGGGCGTTACATAAAACAAGATAAATTGAAACATGTGCCGCCCTTACAGGGCTAATTAAAAACATTTATAACATAACCCAGGGAGTTGCCCTGGGCTGGTATGTTGCCGCCCTTTCAGGGCTAAGAAAAATGTCCGACTTTTTGGGAATGCGCCTATTTGTTCATTGAAATGCGCAATCTGTTCATGCGAGTTCGCCTTAACCTGAAAGCTATGGAATAAACCCGGATAGACCCCTTTTAACAGCATCAACAGAATATCTGGCATGGAATATCTATTTTTCTCAATGTTGCAACCATTGTTCGATCTCCTGAAATTATGTCATTGAAAAAAATATAATCCATAAAATATTTCCTTTAATCATTGATATAATACTTATTATGGCTTTTCAATAGCCATGTCAATATCATTTTAAACTGACAAATTATTTTAAATATCTGGCCTTAGCTTCGTTATCAGTTATTCATTGATAAAAGCAAAGAGTGTAACCCAAATTGCCGGTTAAACCAAAACTAGGCCTTTGAGAAAAACCAATGTTGGAGCGAACATAAGGTATTGCTCATAGGTTTGGTTTCGGCTCGGGCGACAATCTTGGTTGCATTTTAATGTAAATTAATAATTAGGTATCAATCTAATACTTGAGTTGAATAAAAAAGATAACAATTGGTAATTGTGTATAAAAAAAGAGATTGATAACTCAAAATGCTTATCTATGAATCAAAAAATCACATCGTTTGCAAATAAAAAAGTTTCCATTGTTTTGTGTGCCTTCGGTAAACATGCTAAGCAGAAAGGCACATTGTATTTTAACAGAATGTATTAATCATTTATTTTTGTTAAATCATTATTGCATTCTTTTAATAATCATTGGTGATGAATTGACAATGTGAATCATACAGGCTATTATAGCATTTTTTAAAAGAACCACTTCAAAACAAAGTTCCCTATGAATATCAATATAAAAAGGCTAAGGCCCCCAAAGGGAATGTTAATGGGGCTCATTGAAAAAAAAATAGCGGATTTTTTAGAACACTTTCAGGGCTAAAAAAAATGCTTTTTTTAAGAATGTGTCCAGGCTAATGATTCAATGTAAACATGTGTCTGAATTCAGGTTCAAACAAAGTATGCAGCTTAGAGGGAGAACAAAAAACATGAATTCGCAATATAAGTATGATGTTTATATGGCATATGCGAAACGAGACAGCAAACAAGCATCATCGCTTTCCGAACGATTGGGAAATGCAGGCGTAAAAGTATTTTTTGATCAATGGGAACTGGAATCATCCAATACACGATCGGAAATGATCGTGTCCGGTTTAAAGTATTCGCGAAAAATTGTTATGATTTGGACGCCAGATTTCTTTAAATGCTCAGAATGTCTTAAGCGCGTGTCAACCTTCCAAAAAAAATATGGCGATCTGATCCAGAAAGATCGTCTCCTTGTGCCCGCTTTGTTCAAAGATTCGGTCATTCCTGAGATCTTTGAAAAACAAATCATCATTGATTTTCGTGAACCAGCAGATTTTGAGTTAAAAATTTGTCAGCTTATTGAGTCGCTGGATTTGCCCCAGTTTATGTATCATACAACGCGAACAACCGAATCGTTAACAAATCAAGATCAAGAAACGCTTGTATTTGATACATTGGGCGCTCAATTAAAAGGTTTTATGACTGAAATTGCTGATGTCTACTCCTTATTGAACTTTGAAGTTTATGCCAATCAAAATGTGGAGGGCATCCCAAATAGTTTTATTATTAAACGTGAAGTTTCAGGAATTGGAGGCTTTACAATTAGTGCAGTGGTTGTTTGTCATGCAAGAATGACTGAAACAGAACTGACCTACATGCTGGATAAAAAATCTGAGATTCAGCAAGAATATATGGATCACAAATGGATTTCTGTTACTGCAATGGGCTATGATAACAATCTCCGAAGTCAGCTTGAAAAAGAAAATTTCTCGTGTACCACATATTCGGAACTAATTTTGTCACTCCTGCCATTGACTGAATATGCACGTAAACGAAGCGATGTTTGCCAGGCATGGATCAATGAAAAATGGGAAGGTAAAGATTTATTTATTCGTCCAAATCTTGAAACAGATACGATTTTTGAAAACCAACAGGCGCTTGCCTATTTTTCTCATTGGCTGGGTACAGATCAGGAAAACGTGCTTATTGTTCTGGGCGATTTGGGCACTGGTAAAAGTACGCTGGCACAGTTTTTATTTCATGATTTGGCAAAAACTTTTTTGTCAGATCCATTACGTCATCCGGCGCCAATCTTAATACCACTTAAAGAAGTTAGAAAGGAAGTTTCTCTTGAAGGCATAATTATCAGTCATTTTGCACAAAACCAAATCAACATTGATTTTAATCGTTTTTCACATCTGGTTCGCGTGGGAAAAATTATTATTTTTTTTGATGGTTTTGATGAAATGGCAGATCGTGTCCAATGGAAAGTCACGCAAAGCAATTTTAACGAGCTTCTTCGTGCCGGCTCGGGTAGAGGTAAGGTATTCCTGACCTGTCGCACCCATTATTTCAAAGATCGACGCGAACAAGTCAGCCTGATTATTGGTAAAGGCCCGCGTTTGTCATCAACAGAAACTGTTTTATATCGTGAGCTCAAACAAAAAACAGGTGCAACACTTGTATATTTAAAAGAATTCGACCAGGATCAAATCAAAGATTATTTGCGACGTGTCCGCCCCGAATCTTATGAAAAAAACTTTAAAAAAATTCAGCGAATTCACAATCTTGAGGAACTGGCGCATCGTCCCCTTTTATTGGATTTAATTGTCAATTCTCTTCCTCAGCTAGAAAATCATCAGGATGTGAATGCCGCCAATTTGTATACCATTTTTACCAATCTGTGGATTGAAAGAGAACGCGAAAAAGGTCATGGAAAAGTCATTGACAGCAAATTCAAGTTGGCCATTTTGTTTCAATTGACATGGCAGATGTGGCATGAAGAAAAAGAGGAAATTCATTATACCGATCTGGTACAATTTTTAAAGCATTTTGAAGACTCTCAAACCATCAAGTGGAGCAGTGATGTATTGGATGATATTTTTAGAGAAATGATGACCGCCAGTTTTCTGAAACGTGATGAAGATGGTAACTTTTCGTTTATGCATCGATCCTTTATGGAATTTTTTCTGGCCAAACGCCTATATATTACATTCAGTGCAAATCCAAAAGCCATAACAACTGTGCTCAATACACGCCGATTTGATCGAAAAATCATATTCTTTCTAACACTTCTGGATCATGGTCAGGGGAAACTGAAAGAACCCCTGCAAGAAATCCTTACAAGTCCCTATACGAAAAATATTTCAGAAAATGCACTTCAGATTCTTTACTGGAGTATTCGCATTGGATGCAATATGGAAGATGAAATTAACGATATGCAATTGCTCCAACAAAAAGTTGGCGAAAGTATTCCAAAAGGCATCCAGATGTCTGGTGCGTTACTTCAAGAAATGGTTTTTGAAGGTGCGGACTTTACTGAAGCAGATTTTAGTGGTGCTGATCTTACCCGTGCAAATATTAATCATGCGATCCTGGATCAGGCAGACTTTCATAGCGCCAAACTTGATGGCATTCGTGCAGAACATATTCGCGCCATTGGGGCAAATTTTCGTCAGACAGCAATCACAAAGGCATCATTTAACAATTCTGATCTTACTGATAGCACTTTTGTAGGCGTTTTTAAGGATGCCAGTTTTGTGAACGTTATTGGACTCGATATTTCAAAGAAATTTGATCCCTCTGCTTTGCATCCGGTTGTTCAGCGGGCCTATTTAAGTGGTGTCACTCAAGTTTTGGCAATGCCTGATGGAGAATCGTTTATCATTGGCACAGATAGCGGGCTAATATTGATTTACAGATTATCAGTGAATAAATATACATGGATATTTGAGGATGAAATTTCATCGATTAAAGCAATTGCCTGTTCCAAGAATGGAGAATATCTCGCATTTGCTGGCGTTGGGACTAGAATTATTGTACGCAATATAAAAACAGGCAAAAAGATTCATGTATTGAACAGGCATCGGCATGATATTTCAGGGCTGAGCTTTTCTCCCAATAATCAGTTTTTGGCCAGCAGCAGTTTGGATCATCAGGTTTATGTTTGGAATATGGCTGATGGAAAAATACATTATAAGTTTGAAGGCCATACCGAAGCTGTGACATGTGTTCATTTTTCACCAGATGGCCAATTGCTGGCCAGTGGCGGACGAGATAAAAAGGTGCGATTATGGAACATGGCAGATGGTAAATTTATTCGCTCTTTGATTGGACATCCTGCCCCTATATCTGCGATATCATTTTCACATGATAGCACTATCCTGGCAAGTGCAGGTGGCGCAAAGATGATCAGTTTATGGTCAATAGAAACTGCAAAACAAATTCGATCATTTATTGGTCATCATGGCGCGATTAATGCGATTCGTTTTTCACCCGATGGAAGCATTCTGGCCGCTGCCTGTCAGGACAAAAAAGTTTATTTCTGGCAGGTAGAAAATGCAAGAAGTTTATATCAAATGAAACGCCATGAAGGGGCGGTCAATGATGTCAGTTTTTTTCCAGATGGCAACATAATTATCACAGCAGGCGAGGATCAATCTCTTCGCATTTGGGATGTTGAAAATCGCAAAACGATTCAAGTCATACGTTCTCATTCGGGGGCTATTCTGTCTATGGATTTTTCACCCAATGGAAAGGCGATCGCCTGTGGTACAGCGGATAATATGTTGATGTTATGGTCTATAGATCAATCTCAACCGCAACTGATGGTAAAAGGGCATTCTGGCCCATTAACATCAATTGGTTTTTCTGGCGATGGCAAGGTGATGGTTTCAGGTAGTGAAGACAATACGATTCGTATTTGGGGCGCAGACAAAGGAAGAACACTTCATGGGCATACAGGTTCAGTTACTTCAGTATGCTTTGTGGGCGCATCAAAAATTATTGCCAGTGCCAGTGTAGATCGAACAGTTCGCCTATGGAACATGAAAACCATGTTAACCCAAAAAGGTCATGCCAATGAAATTCCTGCCTTGGATGCCTCCCCTGATGGCAAGTTATTGGCAAGTGGATGTGTCGATAAAACCATATATGTGTGGAATGCTCAGAATAAAAGTAGTGTGCATACACTCAAAGGTCACGAGGATGCTGTGTTATCTCTGGTATTCTCCCAGGATGGCACGTGTTTAGCAAGCAGTGGTGCCGATGGCACTGTGCGAATATGGGATATGAAAACAGGCCAGAATACAAATGTTTTTCATGGTCATGCTGGGCCGGTTTTGTGTGTCAGATTTTCACCTGATGGCCTGAGTGTGGCCAGTTGCGGTGCGGATAAAACAATCCGATTATGGAATCCAAAATCGGATGAATGTTTGGAAACCCTTCGCGGAAATATGGGAAGTGTATCAGTGGTAGCCTTTGCGCCAAATGGCAAATATCTTGTAGGTGCAGGCCATTCAGGACGACTCCAGTTTTGGGATTACAAAACACCTCAAACAATTTTATACCGCTACTCATTTGCGCCGGGTGCGTGGTTGGATATTCTTCCTGATGGCCGATTTGATGCCAGCCCTGAAGGATTGCGGTATTTGACGTATACTGATATTAAAACAATGGAAATTTTTCAGGCTGAGGAGCTTGTTCAGGAATTATATGATCCTGAAGGTGTTGGTGAAGTTATATTGAATTATTTTTAATTAAGGACTTAAGTCAGTGCTGGTCATGGCGTATGCACAATTTACATTATTTTTTTCGGGAGATTAATGATGAATGTTGTCCCATGATCTTTTTTGCTCTTCACCTTGATGCTGCCATTATGTTTATCCAGTAAGTCCTTGCACAGTAAAAGACCAAGTCCAGTTCCCTTTTCCCCTGCAGTTCCGATTGTTTGACATTTGTTTCCTATAGAAAATAATTTATCAATATGCGATTGATCCATACCACAGCCATTGTCTTCAATAGATATTTCTACCTGATCTTCCTGTTCTTTACATGTTATATTAACTGTTCCACCAATGTTTGTAAATTTTATGGCATTTGAGATCAGATTGCGAAATACTGTTGCCAACATTTGTGCATCAGCCTGAATATAATGTTCTGAATTAAAATCATAATTTATCTTTATATTTTTTGTGTTGGCCTGCTCCTGATAGACTTGAATGGTTTGTACAATAATGTATTGAATTAGTATTTGTGATGGATTAAAAGGCGTTGCCCCCATCTGTGTTTTAGACCATTCTAAAAAATTTTCCAATAATTTGTAATTCTTTTCTGCTGCGGCACACATTTCATAAATCAAGCGTTTAAGGTCGTCACGAGACCAGTCATCAAAGGATTTTGACACATATTGTGTAAAACTCAATAATGAACCAAATGTCCCTTTCATATCATGAGAAACAATGGAAAAAAAACGATCTTTTGAATCGTTTAATTGGGCAAGTTTTTTTTTTTGTTCTTGAATGGTCAGGTGGGTTTTTATCCTGGCGCAAACTTCAGCTTTTTGAAATGGCTTTGTCACATAATCCACAGCACCGAGCTCAAAACCTTTCAGTTTTGTATCAATATCCGCTAAAGCGGTCATAAAAATAATTGGAATATCTTTGGTTTCAGGTTCGTGTTTCAGATGCTCACAGGTTTCAAAACCATTCATACCAGGCATCATAATATCCAATAAAATGAGATCAGGCTTTACACTGATAGCTCTTTTAATAGCATTGGGGCCATCACGAGTAACCAGTATGCGGTATTTCTTTTCATGAAGATGAACAAGCAAAAGTTCAATATTGGTCGGATTATCATCCACAACAAGTATTGTGCCACGATTATTCTTATGGGGCATATTCAATCCTTCTAGGGAATACTCGAAATAATTTGCGCGCCATTCCCAACAATTAATAATGACATCTTTTTGATGTGAATGTCAAAAAATAGGACGCTTATCATTCTACTTGGAAGTATTCAGAGATTTTCTAAATATTTTTTTCAATTTGGACTGGCTCAATATTATCTTTTTTGGCCCATCCCCTTTTGCCACTGGCAAATTGAATCAGTCGCCAATTACCTTCATGACGTTCGCATTCAACAATGCTTCCAGCGTGGAGTTCAAAGAGGGCAGTTTCTCGTTCATCCGGCCCTGCACGAACAACAGATTTTGAAGCGACAACAATTCCACGATTATCATAATTTAAATCGTACCATTTCACAGCAAAAGAAACAAGGGACGTTGCCCAAAGAATACTTAACACAACAAATGTATAGTATGACCATTCAGAGCGATGAAATCGTCTCACAATCAGGATTCCCCAAAATCCAACATGACAAATCATCATAAACCAGAATAATTCAGAAAGATGAAAACGATTCAAGGTACTTTTTAAAGGAATTGATGTTTTCTTTTCAGATTGATCTTCAACCTGACTTCTGGCATGCTTAAGATTGAATAGCAGGTCAGGATCATCAGGAATATAACGCAAGGCGCGTTCATAATACAATATTGCCCAACCTGTTTGATCCAGTCGATAATAACAATTTCCTAAATTAAAATACAAACTTCCAGTGGGTTGTCCACTTTGAATTACCGATTGATATCGTTTGATGGCTTTGTGATAATCACCATTGGCATAAGCCTCATTGGCCTGAACAAAGCTATTCAATTGTTGGCCATTTTCAGCCATTGCATTCTGAACGACCATGCATATTAACCATATGAAAATAAAAAATGTATTTTTCACGACTTGATTCCTTTATCCAGCTTTTTTGCCAATTCACGAATAGATTCTTCCAACACATTGATATCCTGATCAAACTGGCCGGTATATACTGCTGCTTCAAGTTTATTTAGCAAAGAATATGTTTCATGGGCTAGTTCTTCTAACACGCCAGAATTACAGAGGATTTTTTGAACCTCATCAGGTGTCAGCGTGCCGCCATAGCGTTGCATGCGCTGATTGATAAACTGATAGAATAGTTTAAGCATTTCAGCAATATTTTTGGGAGATTGGCATTTACTCAGCTTTTTATTAAACTGAACCAGGGCTTTTTTGGCATTTAATTTTTCAATTTTCATTCGTGTTTTTCTGAAAAAAAACACAACAACAAGAAGGTAAACAAAGGGCGGAAGAATAAACATGATCCATCGCTGCCATCGTGATAAACGATCATAGGAGTTAATTAGGAGTGCATCTGCATGGTCATGAACAGGTAAAATATCGCGTTGAAAAAATTTTACTTCTTTTTTAATGGGGGGGATGGATTGAGCAAGCGGCTTTATTTGTGTTTCTCGTGTTCGTTGTTTGCCAGGTGTCACAACAAGATTCATTTTTTGTGTAGATACTGTTTTGTATTGATCCTTTTCTGTGCTGAAAAAACTGATTGAAAAAGGGCCGATGGGATAGTTGCCTTCTTTTTGGGGAACCAATGCCCATTTCATATTTTTTTGGCCGGTAAATCCATCAGGCGTTTCATTGATAGTTATTTCTGGCTTATCGGAATAAACTTTAATATTTTCCATTTCTGGTATGGAAATATCAGGTATCAATTGCACATTTCCTCTTCCACTAATTTGCAAACTTAATGTCGTTGATTCTCCAGCTTCTGTTTTATGTGGATCCAGGTTTGCTTTAATGGTAAATTCTCCAACAAGACCAGTAAAATTGTCTGGCTGGTTGGTTTCAGGTAATGCAGATATTGTCAATTTTACTGGTTGAGATTGAACAGAGTGTGGGCGTGAAGATGTAAAGAAATTGTCAAATAACGAGTGTCCATGTCTTGAACGTTGTCTTTGGAGAATATTCATTTTCATGACAGTTGGCGGAATGTTAAAATGGCCTGTTTTTTCTGTTGTTAATGCATGACGAATTTCAATTACTTTGTATTGCTTGCCTTTCACATTGCTATTGTATTCAGAAGGCTTGCTTACTTGTTTTAACAAAAACCCCTGACCTTCAGGCAACACGATGCCTAAATCCCTGACTGATACACTATAGTAAAATTTTACAGTATAAAAAATTGTTTGTCCAACATAGGCATTTGTATCGGAAACAGAAACAGTGACAAAAACAGGTTGATTAGATTGTTGTGAAGCATCAGGTGATTGTTTGCTGACTGTGACTGTAACTGCATTGCTGCGATAATTTTTACCATTCAGTTGAACGACTGCCGGACCAATGGTAAATTTTCCCTGACGTTTGGGATACAAATAGTAGGTTTGATCAATGCTTGAAGATACCTGACCATTCACCATGCTAAAATTTGAGGATGTCCCCCCTGATTCCACACTAAAATTTTGAAGCCCAGAAACACGTGGTGTTACAGCAGATTGCGTCCCAGAAATTTTAATTGTCATTTTGATGGCATCGGTTTGTGTGACTGATGATCTGTCCACATGAAGGCTGACACCAGTGGATGCATTGAGCAGAGTTACCCATGCAAACATGATCATAATGCTGATAATAATGATTCTATGATGATTGGTGGTTATCATATATGGTATCCCTGTAAAAATAGTAATATCAATTATTTAAAGAATTCAATGAGAACGTATACAAATTTTTATTACCAATGCTTACCTGAACGTGCATCACCTTCCTTTTCAGATTGCATCCGCTTCAACATAATCGATTGATCTTCCTGAATATTATCTAAAAGCGCCTCTGCTTTCATTTGTGCCATTTTATGCGCTTTTTCTTCGGGTGAAGGCTCTTGATTGTTTTTTTCTTTATCAGGCATGGCCTGTGCCGCTTTCAATTCTTGAGACATATCCGGTTTTTGTTCATCCTCTTTTTTCTGAGCATTTTGTTGAGACTGATTTTTTTCATCAGATTGTTGATCTTTGTTTGCTTTCTTATCTTCTGATTTTTGATCCTGGTCTTCCTTTTTTGCCTGTTGATCTTGTTGATCCTGATTTTGTTGGGGGTCACTATTTTTTTGGTTTTCCTGAGAAGACTGGTTCTGATCTCCCTGCTTAGGATTATCACATTGCTTTTGATTATCTTGCTGATCAGCGGCCTTCTTTTTTGCTAATGCCAGTGCCAGATTATACCTGGTATCTTCATCTTCCGGCTTGATCTTCAATGCCTGAATATAGAACTGTGCCGCTGATGCAAAATCCCCCTTTTTAAACAATACATTTCCAGCATTATAGCTTGCGCGAAACAAAATTTCCGGATCTTTTGTCCGCTTGATCACACTATTGAACCGAGAAAAACTTTCATCCAGTTGATCACTTTTGAATGCAGCGCATCCACAATTGTAACGCCATCGGAAATCTTTTGGATTGTTCATATCCATTTCCCGAAAATAGGTTTCTGCATCCAGATAACTGCCACGCAAGTATAAATCCTCTCCACTGGTATCAGCAAAGAGTGTGTTGCTTGCAAATAAAAGTATCAAACTACTGAGCACGATAGACATGCTTGGCCTGAAGAATACTTTCCAGCAATAAAAAGGCCAGCGCAAGGGCTGCAAATATATAAAATCTGGGCTCATAGACTTTCACCTTTCCAGTTTTTAATACCGACATATCGGTTTTGCGACGAATGCCATCAAAATAGATGCGATCCAAATCAAAATCACCATCACTTGATCGAACATAATCACCGCCTGTGATATGTGCGATATCAATTAAACTTTGTTCATCCAGCTTTGACAAAATTAAATTGCCGGATTCATCTTTTTCAAAACCTCCGGACTCACCAGCAGGTACAGGGCCCCCTTTTGGATCTCCCATACCAAAAACAAATATGCGGATGTTCTCATCGCGCGCTTTTTCAGCAGCCTCCAATCCTTTTTTTTCATTGTCTTCACCATCAGTAATCATAATCAGAACGCGATCTGTTTCACTTTTATCATCAAAGGATTCAATAGAAATGTCAATGGCTTTTCCAAGATCAGTGCCAGGCACTGGAATCAGGTCTGGTTGGAGTTGTCTTAAGAACATGTCCAATGCGCTGTAGTCCAATGTCAAAGGGCATTGCAAAAATGCCTGGCCGGCAAAAGCAACCAATCCTAAGCGATCTCCCTGATTGACATTAATAAGATCTACAATTTCACGTTTGGCGCGTTCCAGGCGATTGGGATGAATATCTTCTACCATCATACTCTTAGATACATCGATACAAATAATAATATCAACACCCTTTTGTGAAACTTCTTCAAAATGTTCACCCCATCTCGGACCGGCAAGTGCCAATATCATTAACATCACAGCGATCAACACAATAATCGCACGAATACTTTGACGAAATGGACTCTCAAGACTTGTCAAACGCGGCAAAAGAACATTGTCTGCAAACATTTTTAATGAATGCTCACGTCGCCGTCGGGCGACAATAAATACAAAAAATAAGGCTGGTAAGCCCCAGAGTAAATTGATTATCCATAGGTATTCAAATTTCATGGTATGGACCTCACCACAAATGTCTGGATGAATATTTCCAATAATAGAATGATCATTGCGGGAATTAAAAAATAGCCATAAAGTTCCCGATAATGAAAAAACTCTTTCACTTTCACCTCAGTTTTTTCCTCCCGATCAATAATATCATAAATTTCAGAGAGTTCTTTAGTATCTGCAGCCCTGAAATAACGACCATTACCAATGTCAGCAATTTTTCGAAGTGTTGTTTCATCCAGGTCAACTTTTTGATAAATGGTTTTTTCCCCAAAAAAGCCACGAACTTTAAAAGGAGCTTTACCCTTGCTGCCAACACCGATTGTATAAATTTTGATTTCTAAAGATTTTAATGCTTCAGCAGCCTGAATGGGTGTAATATCACCGGCATTATTTCGGCCATCGGTCAATAGAATGACAATTTTTGACTTGGCAGGAATATCCTTGATTCGCTTGCCAGCAATGGCCAGCGCTGAACCAACTGCTGTTTTATCGCCTGCCATACCAATTTCCATGCGATCAATAAGATTTAGCAACAGGCCTTTATCCATTGTCAAAGGTGCTTGCGTAAATGCATGTTCGCCAAATACAACAAGACCGATTCGATCATTTTCTCGTTTTTTCACAAAATCAGCAACAACTTTTTTGACAGCAGTCAGGCGATTGACAGACTTATTTCCCAATTTGAAATCCAGTGCCTGCATTGATCCTGAGGTGTCCATACACAATAAAATATCGACACCAGGTGAATTAATATCTCTTGAGATATTGTAGGATTGAGGCCGGCAAATGGTCAGGATCAATAAGGCCATACATAACAAGCGCAGATATACTGGCAAATCAATGATAAATTCATCGGTTTTACCAGCCAGTTTTTTTAATTGACTGGTTTGAGAAAAAGTCACTGTTTTCTGACGTCGTTTTCTGAGCAAAATGTATCCCCATAAGCACAAAGGGATAAATAATGTCAAAATATATGGGTATGCAAATCTAAACATGACTGTTAACTTCCTGTTTACGTTCATCTGATGTTGTTTTAACATATGACCATACATTTTTCCAATGTTCTTCACGTTCAGCGGTGGTGGGAATAAAATCTGCGAACTTGATCATATCAGCCTTTCTCATCAGACGAACCATTTCTAGATCAATATTTTCTTTTATTTTTAAAGCTATTTCTTCTGTGGTCATCTCAGCCACAGGAACGTCTCGTATTTGCCCCATGTATTCTTTTAAAACCTGGGTCAGACGAAAATAATATGCCTTGATGTTATCTCGAAACAGATGTGCATCACGATTCAAATCTCGTAAGGCATCAAACGCTACTTCTTCAGGCAATTTTTGATAGGCCTGTTCAATAATCTTTTGTTTGCGTTTTTGAATAAAATACCAGATTGCAAGTCCGGTAATTAAAAGCAGGAGCGCAATTATTGCTAAAATAATGTATTTTTTCGTTGTATTAATTTTAAAAATACCTTTGATATCATGAACATCAAGTTCAGTTTCAGATACATCAAAAGGTAAATCCAGACTCAACATGACAGGATCACTCTTGTATGTCATGATTGTTCCATTGTCATGGGTCAGCATGACTCTCAACGATGGCACATCAAATGTATCAATGGTATCAACCAGCAATTTAATCAATATTTCAGAATCATCAGTATCAATACCCATCACATGAAAATCTTGAAGGCCATCAATAGGAATTTTTTCTGGAAATGTCATACCTTTGGATAATTGAAATGAAAGTTTTAATGTGACGACATCACCTGGAACAGCTGTTTCCTCTTCAAATTGTGCGATCATTGGATGATCGTCTGTTGTGTCAGGCTCTATCTGAGAATTTGTATGTGCAAGCGTTGGTGTGTAAGATATGATCTGTGAATTTTTCGGGATAATCGGATTTGTTTCAGGAACGACCTGTGTATCTGTTTGAGCAATGGCATTTGCCATGCATAATCCAAAAAGTAATAACAGATGTAATAACAATCTTTTCATCTTCGGTTTTCCCTTTGTCGAAAATATGCAGTTAAAGGTTCCACTACTGACATATGCGTGCTCACATCAACCAGATCCACTTTGGACTTAATGAGCATTTGCATAAATGTGACTTCATTATTATGTTGTAATTCCTGCCATTTTCTCCGAACCCGTCGATCATGCGTATTAATGGCCAGAATTTCACCTGTTTCCGGATCTTGAATGCGCACACGACCCACGCGCGGCAATTCCTTTTCTGATGGATCCATTACGCGAATGGCAGTCAGATCATGTTTTTTGGATGCCATTCTGAGGGGTTTTTCAAACTGATCGTCCAATTGTGGAAGCTGAAAATCCGAAATCACAAAACTGATTGAATGGCGCTTGACAACCTTGTTGAGAAATTCCATTGCTGCGGCAATATTTGTACCCAATGATGGGGGCTCGTATGTAAAAATTTCTTTAATCATCCGCCATACATGTGCCACACCTTTGGCAGGTGGAATATATCGATTGACTTCAGAACTAAACAGAATGGCACCAACTTTATCGTTGGTTCGAATTGCAGCAAATGACAATATACCGGCTATTTCAGCAATGACTTCACGCTTGAATCTTTTGCGCGTCCCAAAAAGGTTAGAACCAGATAGATCAATCAATAATATAACTGTCAACTCGCGCTCTTCATGAAAAACTTTTACGTATGGATGGCCAAAACGTGCTGAAACATTCCAGTCAATATCCCTGACATCATCACCAGGCAGATACTCCCGGACTTCAGCAAATTCCATCCCCCGACCTTTAAAAGCACTTTCATATTGGCCGGCAAACAAATCATTTGCCATGAAGCGCGTTCTAAAATGAAATTTCTGAATTTTTTGATATAGTTCTTTGGGTAACATCGTATACCAACATTTTTTTTTGCAACAGTCAACAGGCTGTTGACAGGTTGATTTTAGGGAACTTCAATACGTTCGAGCACATTCTCGATAACATCATCAGTTGTAATGCCCTCAGCCTCAGCCTCATAACTGAGTATAATTCGATGTCGTAAAACATCAGTTGCCAGATATTTAACATCCTGAGGCGTTACATAGCCACGACTGTTTAAAAATGCATGCGCTTTTGCCGCTCTGCCCAGCCATATGGATGCCCTGGGAGAGGCACCAAAATTAATTAAATGAGATAACTCCAGTTTATAATCATCCGGATTTCTGGTTGCTTGAACAAGTTTAATGATATAGTCCAGAATTTTTTCTTCCATATGAATATCATTGACAACAGTTTTGGCACGATTGATATCCTCAATATTAATTTTGGTGCAAACGCTTTCATTAACCCCTTCATAGGCACGTTGCATAATGTCTTTTTCTTCAGATGCTGATGGATACCCCACTTTGAGTTTTAACATAAATCGATCGGTTTGAGCTTCAGGCAATGGATATGTACCTTCCTGTTCTATTGGATTTTGTGTCGCCAACACCATAAATGGTCTTTCAAGCTGAAAGGTTTCTTCACCAATGGTAATTTGTTGTTCCTGCATGGCCTCCAAGAGGGCACTTTGAACTTTTGCAGGTGCGCGGTTGATTTCATCTGCCAATATAATATTGTTGAAAATGGGACCTTTTCGTATCTCAAAAGCACTGGTATCGGGCCTAAAAATTTGTGTGCCAAGAATATCTGCTGGCAGCAGATCCGGAGTAAACTGGATGCGCTGAAAGCTGGTGTTCAAAGTTGAAGCCAAAGTCTTGACAGCTGTAGTTTTAGCCAGACCGGGTAAACCTTCCATAAGAATATGGCCTTCACAAAGTAATGCGATTAACAATTTTTCCATCTGGCTTTTTTGGCCGACAATGACTTTTTCCATTTCCATCATCACACGTTTGATGATCATGCTTTCTTTTTCAACACGTTCTGTTTGTTGTTGAATATCCATTTTAATCCATCCTCTTTTCACTGACAATTGAATATCCCTGAATTGCACAGGGAAATTGTCCTGGTTTATTTTTTTGCGTAGCATTACTGATAAATACATTGCTACCAAATATTATTTCATTGATAAAATTATAAGCATTTTTTGATATGGGTCAAGGTCATAGCGGGCGTATTGGATAGGTTAAGGAAATAAGTTTAATTACTCAAATTTCAGTTGCTCCGATATGCCCGAAAACGAATGATCGTTTACATCATTAATTAATAAAAAAAATGCAATTACTTTCGAAAAATTGTCGATGATACACATGTAAAAGGGGGATTTTGAATTCGCATTGTTTCAGAATGTCCAATGAAAAGATAACCGCCTGGTCTGAGATGACTACATAACCGCCTGATAACACGTTCCTGTGTTTGTCGGTCAAAATAAATAAAGACATTGCGACAGAAAATAACATCAATATCTGTCACAACTGGATAGTATTCATCCATCAGATTAAGCTGTTTGAATTTTATCAATTGTTTCAACTCAGGCACAATGCGAATGTATGGATGCTTCACGATATCTTTTGTTTTTAAAAGATACTTCTTGCGGAATGCATTAGGAATATTCTGCGCCATTTCATATTGATAAATGCCATTTTTAGCAATATTTAACACTTCGGTAGAGATATCTGTGCTTAAAATGGCAAAACGAAACCCGGCATTATTCAGCGCAAATTCTTTCAATAACATGGCCATTGTATAGGGTTCTGCACCAGTAGAGCAAGCGGCACTCCAAATTTTAAATTTTCTATTTTTTTCATATTCATAGAATTCAGGTAAGATAATATCTGTAAGATATTTAAAATGCTTAGACTCTCGGAAAAAATCTGTTTTGTTGGTCGTTACAGCATTGACCATATTTGGCATTTCATTTTTCAGACCTTCATCACTCGTAACATATTCATAATATTCCTCAAAACTGGATAAGTTAAGATTTCTGAGCCGTCGGGTTAATCTTGCCTGTAACATCACTTTTTTTGTTGGTGTCAAGTGAATTCCCAAATTGGAATATATAAACTGACTAAACTTTTTAAACATTTTATCTGATAATGGTAGTTTAGAAAATGGAGATTTCATGCAATCATGTTGCGTCATGTTCGTTTTATCCTTCGCATTTTAGCCTTGTCCCTGGCTGGTATGTTTTAAACTTTCATGGCAATAATTATGCCAATAATAAAAAAATTAAATAATTATAATATATATTTAATGTAATATTTTCAATAAATTTTCAGTATTTTTTTTAGTGAACTGGCTTTATATGAACGATGGACCAGATATCTATGTATTCCTTTTTAACTTGATGTTCAAGTTTTTTTGTCTTGACTATTGAAAATCTGGTAAGTAATCGATCATAAGTTTTCGGTTAGTTAAAAGTACAACCTTCCGGACTATGTTCGACCGCCTGGTATTGAAAAATTCCGGTTCCAGCACAACCGCCTGGGGTTAAAACCGGGTTAAAACCCCAGGCTATTATCTGTCGTCCCTATCGGGACTTATAGTGTCTTGTTAGATGCACATTTCGTTCGATTATAACAGATCTTATAAATAGAACACTTTAAGTCCCTTTAGGGACGACAGATAATAGCCTGGGTTTTCAACCCCAGGCGGTCGTGCTGGAACCGGAATTTTTCAATACCAGGCGGTCGAACAGGGCGCATTTCAAAAAAGGCGGCATTTTCTTAGCCCTTATGTTGCCAAAAAAATTATGTTGCCAATAATATACTAAATTATAGATACATATACAATCTTTTATCCCGCCCTTTATATAATAATATCGTTCTACCATTTTAATTGTTTTTTCCCAAACCTGGACCAAACGATAACGTTGACCTTTCCCCAAAATAGCTACTGTACAAGCATTACAATCAATGTCATTAATTTTAATATTTCCTATTTCC
>Ga0272440_1001772_pt1 | contig 17326 bp, 14 predicted proteins | sample SSMMMBAug17_FD_192440 | JGI IMG/M metagenome (GOLD analysis project Ga0272440, IMG submission 192440) | Marine sediment archaeal communities from Little Sippewissett salt marsh, Falmouth, MA, United States - SSM-MMB-Aug17 | ecosystem: Environmental > Aquatic > Marine > Wetlands > Sediment ... | reverse complement strand
TGACACCAGCAAATTGGATTGAACAATTCAATGAGACTTACCGAAAATTATACCATTCTGGTAAAATTCATCAGATTCTAAAACAATACAATATGAATCCAGCGCCTTTGGAATAAGACTGGAATTATTATTTTCTTAATTTTCTGAAAATTCTTTTAATTCATTCTAAAAATTTTGATTCAAATAATAATACGAATTAATTTTTGTATTGTATAAATACTTCCATAGCTATTATTTGAATGAATGAATGAATGAATGAATGAATGAATAGATTTGATTTTTCTTATATTATATTATATTATCATCCAACTTTGTTTTTTCCAAACGCGTGATGTGGGTGTCCGTGTTAGTCAGTGATTGTCCTCCTGAACTGTAAAAACCAAGGTTGGAGCATTAAATATGCAAGTAGCCATTGCACAAAAATTAAAACATATGGGAATAGCTGATGATCAGATAAGCCAAACGACATCATTGAATATTTCTAAAATTCAGACGCTTTGAGTATGAACAATTCCCCCAACAAGAATAATATGCCCAAAACGACCCAACTGCTACCATTGGTTGCAGACGAAACAGGACAAATATTCGAACTTGAAGGTTACAAAGCAGCCGGTTGCTGTGGCCCTGATGATTTCGATATACTAACAACAAAAAACACCACTGCCATGCCTTATGGCAGTGAATTGATGTTTTTACCCGATAGATCTCCCATTGTGTATAATCCTGAATCAGATGCCTTTGAAACCATTCTTGAAAATCCCTATGAACCAGGTACATGCCTGTTTCCAGTAGCGGTTTTTTGTTCACCAGGATATGTTCTGTCAAAAGTTGGCGCATATTTACCTGATAAAGACTATCAACCATTACCACTGTTTTCATATGGTGCTGTTGGTTGGGGTCAAAATGGTTTTCGTGTCGCTGCCATCCAGGTTGATTGGGAGCCACGACAGGACTTACGTCAAATGCCCATTTCAAAAATTCGTTCAGGGGTCAAACGATTTCAACAAATATTGCCCAAGAATCGTCTCAGAAAGCATCTGGAACATTGCGCTTTGGTATATGGGTGTCCGGCTGCCAAGAATTTGTTTATTGGTCGCTATGAAGCTCCGCTGCCAACATCAACAACATGCAATGCCAGATGTCTGGGATGTTTGTCATCAGCCAATAATTGCGCCAGTCGATGCAGTCAGGAACGTATCACATTTACACCTTCAGCAGATGAAATTTCAGAAATTGCACTTCAGCACATACAAAAAGTTAAGCATTCTGTTGTCAGCTTTGGTCAAGGATGTGAAGGTGAACCTTTGCTGGCATCACATGTCATAGAACCGGCCATAAGAAAAATACGTCAAAAAACAGATGCCGGAACGATCAATCTAAATACCAATGCAAGCCGGCCTGATTTACTTAAGCCTCTTTTTCATGCGGGATTGGATAGCATGCGTGTGAGTATCAATTCTTTTCAGAAAGAAGCCTATTTAAGATATTTTCGACCGGTCAATTATGCCTTTGAGGATGTCATAAAAAGTATTGAAATTGCCTTATCTCTTGACAAATATGTTTCACTGAATTATTTGAACTGTCCGGGCGTAACAGATTCTCCAAACGAAGTTCAGGCGCTTGAAAATTTTTTAAAGCAGTATCCAATCCATCTGATACAATGGCGTAACTTAAATATTGATCCCATGTGGTATTATTCACAATTATCTGACTTACTGATTGATCCAGGAATTGGGATGGAAAACTTATTAAACCGATTAGCCAACAATTATCCGAATCTTCGGTTCGGATATTTTAATCCATCAAAAGAAAAACCTGCACATGCATGAATCTCAAGAACACATATTAAACTTGATACAAAGGCCATTGAAAGTTGGAACAAAAATTCTGAATAACAGACTTGTCTTTGCACCAATGTCAGGTCTCGGACACGTTGCATTTCGGGAATTACTTGCAGATTATGGGCATTATGGTTTATTATTTTCCGAAATGAGCAGTGCAAAAGCAATTCCCCATGAGAACCGCTACGTGTCGCCTATTTTTCGATGGCGAGATGAAGAACGACATTTAATTGTATGGCAGATATTAGGAAATTCGCCTGTTGACATGGCCAAAGCTGCCAAACGCATTGCAACAGAAGATTTTTTTGGTGTGGATATTAATTTTGGATGCTCTGTCGCGCGGATTTGCAAACGTGGCATGGGAGCGTATTTACTCAAAAATCCAGATCAGGCAATGGATATTGTCAAAGCTGTTCGGGATGCTGTGGATATCCCGCTTTGGATAAAATTTAGAACTGGATGGATGGATACAGACAGGCGTCTCAAATTGCCGCCTTCAGACTTATCGGAAAGGGCTGTCAATTTCGCCTGCATGCTTGAAGAAGCGGGTGCTGATGCAATCACGTTTCATCCAAGAGTAGCACCAGATCGCCGAACCCGCCCACCACAATGGGGGGTTATTACAAAAATCAAGCAGGCAGTAAAAATTCCGGTCTTTGGTAATGGAAATGTTTTTGATCATAGTGATTGTTGTAAAATGTTTGATCAAACTGCCTGTGATGGCATTTCTTTGGGCAGAATTGCTTTGGCAAAACCCTGGTTTTTTTCAGAGTTAAATGGTATGTATAAAGCCAATGAAAATTCTTACAAGGAAGTTATTTTTAGATATATTCATTTGCTTGAAAAGCACTATGATCCACATCAAGCAATAAAACGATTTTATAAATATTCCAGATATTATTGCGCCAGTTTTCGGTTTGGGAATACACTCAGGGCAAAACTTCGAAAAGCGAAATCATTTGATGAAATCAAAGACGCATTGAATCATTTTTTTGAAAGCCCTTTGTTGTTAAACCAACGCCCTAACGAAAACTTGTTTGTTTGAGAAATAGACTGCACATGAGGTTAATATTTTATGAACACACAAAACTCGCTTATGCGATTAATTCAAAAAAATAGACGACTCTTTATCATTATAGGCATTTGTCTGTTCTTGATTGAAATGGAAATATTCGCTGTTGCCATATTGAAATCAGGCAATCAATCCAAAATTGTGGTTATTAATGATCAGAATAATGTCATTTACGAAGCTGATGGCAGCAACCTGACTGATTTCAATAAATATTATTTTGAAAAAAACTTTGGTCCGCTGGATCAATATGATGTGAAACTTCAATCGAAAGATGTGCCTTTTCCTTTTCGCGCATGGTTTACAGCTGCTTTTGGGGTTCCTGTGGGAATTGTATTGCTGGTGGCATTTGTTTTCAAAGCAATCGCAAATTTACTCGGTGAAGATGATAAAACAAATCAAAAAGAATCAGAAAAACAATCTGGAAATGAAACTGCCTTTGAAACCATGCTTCATCGAATGAGTGAAATCAATATATTTGTTATTGGTGCGGTGGTCTTTTTATGCCTCTTTGGCTATTGGGTCGTACCCAACTTTATCACTTATATTGGTGAAGTTGGCGCGATTGCCATCCTTCGCTTTAAATGGTTTTTTCTTGTTGGCGCAATCCTGATATTTGGGCTTTTTGTTTGGATGATCTATTTGCGTTATTTGTTGGCAACAAAAACCATTGAAAGTAACACAGAAATCGAAAAACAAAAACTTCTATTAACCTATCAGGGAGAAGATACCAAACAAATTGCCTGGGAATCTCCTGATACAGATCATAAGGCGATTGATCCTGATGCACCAATCGAAGCCAAAATTATTTCAGAAGGTTAAATCAATCAATTTTGACAAATTACCACCTATTATAAAAGGTATGCAACACCTATCTGATTTGAGAATTGCATCTGTGGCGCAACAATGGTCGTCTGATTGTATTCATGATGTCAATGATGCTTTACAACAAACACTTAACAAGATTGATTATTCATCAAAAAAAAATGAGGCAGTTGTAGGCATTGCTGTAGGAAGTCGGGGAATTGACCGCCTGGCTCCGGTTGTAAAAAACTGTATTGAATTTCTTCGCTCAAAAGGCTTTTTACCTGTTATTATCCCGGCTATGGGAAGTCATGGAGGCGGAAATGAAACCGGTCAAAAAGCGGTTCTTGCGGCATTTGGAATCACAGAATCATCAATGGGTGTTCCTGTTCTGGCAGATATGGAAACTGTTCAAATCAGGGCGATATCCCCAGATTTTCCAGTGTTTTTTTCCAAAACTGCTATGACTGTAGATTATCTCGTAATTATCAATCGTATCAAGCCGCATACAAAATTCAGTGGCCCATTGGAAAGCGGACTATGCAAAATGTTAAGCATTGGCCTGGGTAAATCCACTGGTGCCGGCATATATCATCAAAAAGCAGTTACTGAAGGTTTTTTTTGGATTGAAACCATTGCCCAAATGATTATCAATGATTATAATATATTGTTTGGGTTGGCCTTAATTGAAAATCAAAAAGGACAGTTATCACATATTGAAGCCATTCCTGGAAAAAATATTATTGCGCGTGAAAAGGAATTGTTAGTAAAAGCCAAACGATTGATGCCATTGATTCCATTCGATCAAATTGATATTTTAATGATTGACGAAATTGGTAAAAATATTAGTGGGATTGGCATGGATTCCAATGTGACTGGCCGTCATCGAGATATTGTGGGAAATATTTTTGCACAACCGCATGTCAAACGCATTTATGTGAGAAATTTATCAGAAAAATCATATGGAAATGCAAATGGAATCGGTCTTGCTGATGTTATCCGCACACGTTGTCTGGCTTCAATTGATTTTGAAGCGACTTACATGAATGCCCTCACAGCACTATCTCCAGAAAAGGCCATGATTCCGATATTTTTTGATACTGATCAACAATGTTTGGCAGCTTGTTTGCATACTATTGGAAAGATAAATGTTCAATCATTAAGACTTGTGTGGATAAAAAATACTGGCTGTCTACAATGTTTTTATGTGTCAGAAGGCTTGAAATCAGATATTGAAAGTCAACATGCAGTCTGTCAAATGACACCTTGGTCTCCTATTTTATTTGACGTATGTGGAAATATTCATAATCACTAATTTTTTTTTTATTTTTTCCGATTAATGGCTTGACATGAAAGCAAAGTTTCGATAAATTTGGATCAAAGTGAAATTGGTCCCTTCCAAGAGTGAATTAATAATTGTTAATAAATATATTATTTTTCATTCCCAAAAATAAGGATACCACAACGTATGCTTTTCACATTAAATCCTTAGAGTTTATACAAGACGATCAACATGTCTAAAATGCTAGAAATATCATAAATACTAACATTGAATTTCAATCTTTTTTTGCATGTAAGCAACTGAAAAAATTTAACATGGAATAACAAATATTTTTTTTGGAAATAAGTGGATAGGCTCTTATCTGATAATACTAAATTACTGTCCAATTTGTATTTTCCTGGCGTGAATCATGCCTTATTATTTTTTAATCATAGTTTTTTGAGCCATGTGCCTTTCAAAGATAGAGTGCAAATTTGATGCTAAAAAAAATAAAGTTTGACAATTATTACTAATATATAAAGATTCATTTTTAACTTTTCTGCATAAGAATGGATTATTCCATTATTTATTAACCAAAAGAAGGAGGAATTCATGAAAATTAACATTGAAAAAAACATTGTTGAATTTACGCCTGAAAGCGGTGAAGAATCCGCACAATTGGAGTTACTTTGGAGAACAATTGTTGATTGTGCACGATTCAACAAAAAAATGGTTCCAATGGGTGAATTCGTACCGAAGCATGAAGAAAAAAATATTGCACGTTTTGTTATTGAAGGTGAGACTCAAACAAATACAGAAGGCGTGGCAGAAGCATACACAGATTCAGATTGCAAATGTATTTGTATGACATGTAATAAATATGTTGATTTAAAAAAAGGTGATCGAATTCCACTTTGTTGTGGAAAATTAATGGAAGTATTGGATTGATGCGAGCAATCCAGTAATCAATGGAGGTATTTATATGACTGAAGCAAAGGTTGGTTGCGCTGAACCAATAAAATCTTCATTGGAAAAAAAGTCTATAGAACCAAAGCAAGTAAAAAAGGAGTTTGTTATGAACATTGCAAGAGTTGGTGCAAAGGCACCTGATTTTGAAGCAAGAGCTTATCATAAGGGTGGGTTTATCAATGTAAAACTCTCTGATTACAATGGTAAATGGCTGATGATATGTTTTTATCCAGGAGATTTTACATTTGTCTGACCGACTGAGATATCAGCGGTCGCTGATAAATATGAAGACATGCAAAAACTGGGAGTAGAAGTACTTTCAGTCAGTGTTGACAGCGTTTTCGTTCATAAAATTTGGGAAGAAGAAGAACTGTCAAAAATGGTTGAAGGCGGAATTCCTTTCCCAATGGTCTCAGATGGCGGGGGGAAGCTTGGAAAATTGTATGGTGTGTATGATGAAGCATCAGGCGTAAACATTCGTGGAAGATTCCTGATTGATCCAGACAGCGTTATTCAAGCAATGGAAGTATTAACACCACCTGTTGGTAGAAACATTAATGAAACAATTCGCCAGGTTCAGGCATATCAGCTTGTACGTGAGACCGCTGGAAAAGAAGTATGTCCTGCAGAATGGACTCCTGGTAAACCAACATTAAAGCCAGGCCCGGATTTAGTTGGCAAGGTTTGGAAAGTATGGAAACCTTAATTTCATTTCATACAACTGCTCTGCATTATAACAAAGCAATGAACGATATGTTGCGGTTGCAACGTATATAAAGACCTTGACAAATGTTACATTCATTTTGTCAATATAGATTTTCACCAAGAACATTCATTTCTTAAAACGCTTTTAAATGCAGACTTTTATAATGAATACGTATCAATGAAATCCATATTCTTTGCTTATATCATTACTTAAATATACTTAGGAAATCGCGGAAAAATTGCATGCCCATTTTACTTGAACGTACAAAAAAATAGGGCCGTGAAGAGACGTAGCATGCTACGGCTCTTCACCTTAAATCAATAAATGGGACACTTTTTTCAGAGCATTCTTGACCAACGTTTGATTCAACCAGACAAGTCGGAAAAATTCTACATGACCGACTTGTCTGACTATCGAAGTGGGAAAGTTTAATTTGAACGTTCCATTAATCAAACATGCCAATACATTAATAATATCATTACTTTAAACATAAAAATTCTTCACAACTTTCTGTGAAGACAAAACCACAGTAGTAGAGTGTCATTATGAACATTGTAGAATTAAAAGACAAAAGTATCAAAGAGTTGAGCCAGATGGCAATTGACCTTAATCTTGAAGGCGCCGCTGGTTTAAGAAAACAAGAACTTATTTTTTCGATCCTACAGGCACAAATTGAAAAAAATGGCCAGATCTATGGTGAAGGCACATTAGAGATTTTACCTGATGGATTTGGTTTTTTGAGAGCACCGGATTGTAATTATCTTCCGGGGCCGGATGATATTTACGTATCACCTTCTCAAATTCGTCGATTTAACTTAAAAACCGGTGACACAGTATCCGGACAGATACGACAACCCAAAGAGTCGGAGCGTTATTTTGCTTTACTCAAAGTTGAGGCGGTCAATTATGAAGATCCAGAGAAGTCACGAGATAAAATTCTTTTTGATAATTTGACGCCGCTTTACCCAACAGTAAAAATGAGTCTTGAGCGAGAGGAAGAAAACTATTCCATGCGTGTCATGGATCTACTCACGCCCATTGGCTTTGGCCAACGCGGTTTAATTGTGTCTCCGCCCCGAACTGGAAAAACCATGTTGCTTCAGAATATCGCCAACAGTATCAATGCCAATCATAAAGATGTTAGCCTGATTGTGCTGTTAATTGATGAGCGACCTGAGGAAGTTACAGATATGCAACGCTCTGTCGATGCTGAGGTGATCAGTTCTACATTTGATGAACCGGCACAGCGACATGTTCAGGTTGCCGAAATGGTCATTGAGAAAGCAAAGCGTCTCGTGGAGCATCGCAAGGATGTTGTTATCCTGCTGGACAGTATTACACGTCTGGCACGTGCTTACAATACAGTGGTGCCGCCCAGCGGCAAAATTTTGTCCGGTGGTGTGGATTCCAATGCCTTACATCGTCCCAAACGTTTTTTTGGCGCAGCGCGTAATATTGAAGAAAGTGGAAGTCTAACCATTATTGCCACAGCTTTGATTGAAACAGGAAGCCGCATGGACGAAGTTATTTTTGAAGAATTTAAAGGCACTGGCAATATGGAAATCCACCTGGATCGACGCCTTTCTGACAAACGTACTTTTCCGGCCATGGACATTAATAAATCCGGAACACGACGTGAAGAACTGCTTCTCGACGATGCTGTACTTCAACGCGTTTGGATCTTGAGAAAAATTCTTGCCCCTATGAATCCAGTCGATAGCATGGAATTTTTATTGGAAAAAATGAGTGGTACAGAAAATAATAAGGTTTTTCTTGATTCAATGAATTCTTAGTGATATAGTACTCCATTTTTATGCATGCGATTCTTTCCATATGTATTGGTGTATCTATTCCTGATTAAGAATGCGAAGCCAAATTCATTGTGGGAAGATGCAATATAAATGCGTCCGAACTTACAGAAAAGATCGTTTTATACATCACGATTATAATTGTTGCAGTGACTGTGATTCGATATAATTGTATGTATACACGCGTTGTGAATGTGTCGGATCGTCTATTAAAAAAGGAGTCAATCCATGAAAAAAGGAATTCATCCAGATTATCAACAAACCACTATCAAGTGTGCTTGTGGTAATGAAATCGTTACAGGTTCGACCAAAAAAGATATCAAGATCGAAATTTGCTCGCACTGTCATCCATTCTTTACTGGCAAACAAAAATTGGTCGATACTGCCGGTCGAATTGAACGATTCAAGCAAAAATATGCCAAGTTCAATGCAAAAAAACAAACTGCTTAATTTGAGAAATTATGTTTGATCGTTTAAAAGGGGTTGAGAGTCGATTTAATGAAATCGAGCGCTCACTCAGTCAACCTGATATAATTAAGGATAAGGAAAAATATCAGAAAATTACTCGCGAGCATGCAGAACTGACCAAAATTGTTCATGCGTATCGAAAATACAAATCAACTATCAATCAGATAGAGGATGCCAAAGAATTGATGAGAGATTCTGACCCGGCTATGAAAGAGCTTGCTCGAGATGAATTAACTGAACTGACTGAGACAAAAGAACGTCTTGTAAAAGATTTGAAATTATTATTGATTCCAAAAGACCCCAATGATGGTAAAAACGTGCTGATCGAGATTCGTGCCGGTACAGGCGGTGAAGAAGCGGCTTTGTTTGCTGCTGATTTATTTCGCATGTATAGTCGCTATGCAGAAAATCATGCATGGAAAGTCGAGGTCATGAGTGAGCATCTGACTGGCGTGGGCGGATTTAAAGAAATTGTCGCCTTGATTTCAGGTGCTGATACCTATCGTGTCCTCAAATATGAAAGCGGTACACATCGGGTACAACGTGTGCCCACAACTGAAAGCCAGGGGCGTATACATACATCTGCAGTAACTGTTGCTGTTTTGCCTGAAGCGGAGGAAGTGGATATTCACATTGATCCAAATGAATTAAAAGTTGATGTATACCGATCCACCGGCCCTGGCGGACAAAGTGTAAATACAACAGATTCTGCTGTACGAATTACGCATTTACCATCAGGTTTGGTGGTAACCTGTCAGGATGAAAAATCTCAGCACAAAAATAAGGCCAAAGCATTGAAAGTGCTTCGTGCCAGACTTTTAGACGCTAAAAATCGTGAACAACACGATAAGCGATCTGAAGAACGTAAAAATCAGGTGGGAAGCGGTGATAGAAGCGAACGTATACGCACGTACAATTTTCCTCAGGGTCGGGTAACCGATCATCGTATCGGCCTGACGCTGTACAAGCTCGAAAACATTCTGGCAGGGGATATTCAGGAAATTGTGGATCAGTTAATTACCTATTATCAGGCGCAGGCGTTACAAGAAGTTGATGAAATCCGAACAGTGGACAATTAAGTCAGTCCTTGATTGGACCCAAACATATTTTAAAGAAAAATTTGTTGAAAGCCCCAGACTGTCAGCCGAAATATTATTGGCAGACACGTTGGGGCTTGAACGAATTGATCTATACGTTCAATTTGATCGCCCGCTTGATAAACAGGAGCTTTCAGATTTTAAATCCAAACTTCTAAGAAGAGCGCGTCATGAGCCTGTGGCCTATATCACGCAAACAAAAGCTTTCTGGAAATCAACTTTCGCTGTATCTTCCCATGTTTTAATTCCACGTCCAGAAACTGAATTATTACTGGAAACAGCAATATCGTATATTCAATCTCAAAATAAAAGCATGCGAACAATTGAGTTGGGAGTCGGTTCTGGTGCGGTCATTATTTCGTTAGCCAGCGAGTTGCCATCACATTTATATTTGGGCACAGATTATTCATTTCCAGCAATACAAATTGCTCAGCAAAATGCGCGGCAAATCTTAGAGGTAAACAAGGGGATTCAATTTGTAGTTTCCGACTGGTTTGGATCAATCTCAACAGCACAACCATTTAATTTGATCATATCCAACCCTCCCTATATTCCAACCCATACACTAAGTACGCTTCAACCTGAAATTTCTCGCTTTGAGCCCCAGATGGCTTTGGATGGTGGACAGAATGGGTTGATACATATTCACACCATTATCCAGCAGGCGGCAAAGTATATTGCTGCTGATGGCCTATTACTGTTGGAAATTGGTTTTGATCAGCGAGAAGCTGTTGAAAAATTTGTTGCTGAAAGTGATGTTTTTAAGGCAGTGAAGATAATCAAAGATTATGCAGGCTATGATCGCATTGCTTGCATATCAAATGGTGTTTGTTCATGAAAATTTTTTACGAAAAATACGCGCCTCAGATAGATGATATTTATAAACAGATGGATCACGCGTATAAAGAATCAGCCGATGCCTATGATTTCGTTTGCAATGGGTGTGAAGACAATTGCTGCAATACGCATTTTTTTCATCATACGCATATTGAATTTGGTTATCTTGTTATAGGATTACGCCAATTACCTGTTTATCAACAGAATCGAGTCATTGAAACTGCACATCAGGTTTGTGAAAAAACGCAAAAACAATTGGCATCCAATGAACGTGTCTGGCTCCTTTGTCCCTTAAATGAACAAGGAAAATGTAATCTCTATAATTACCGCCCCATGATTTGTCGCCTTCATGGTATTGCGCATGAATTGAAATTTCCAGGAAAACCGGTTCAATACACACCCGGTTGCAATGCATTTTCCCAACATTTCAACACATTAAAATTAAATGATTATTACACGCTCGACAGAACGCCGCATTATAAACGCATGGCATTATTGGAGCAGCAATTTTTGAAAGAATATCAAATCAATAAACGCTTCAAAAAAACAATTGCTGAAATGCTGATTTTGCCCTGGCAGGACAATGACGCACTTTTTTCTACATGCTTTTCATAACCTTTCCAGCAATCTATAAAGCAAAGCACAATTACATATTTTGAATATACTTGCACTGAATATTGAGTTGATCAGCTTCAATGAGCGTTTTACATAAATCAGGAATTATATCAAGCCGATTCAATATATCTTTTTTGGGAATTCTTATCATGGTTTTCCCTTTATTCATATTCAGGTAAAGCTTGATCATATGTACCCGCTCATCAATAAAATCATAATGGATATTTTTTTCGTCTAAAAGGGTCTTTATTCTGGAGTGAACAACTTTAGAAGATAAGTCTTTAATTTTTTCTTGTTTGATCCTGTTTTTTTCATTATGCTCCTCTCGTATTTTAGCTTCTTTTTCACTTACGACTTCTTCCTCAGGAAAAGCACGCAGCATTTTTTTGATTGCCTCAATGCCTGTTAATTCAGAAAGGATGGTTACGTCCTTATCTATGGATACCTTGGAATTCCACTTTTTTCCTTTAATTACAATATAATCAAAGCATAGTTGAAAAACTTCGTTAAAATAAAAGGCAAATAAAATTCTTGATTTTACCGAGTAGCGAAATTTCATCTCGCATAATAAAACTTCATCAGATTGCGCGCGTGTGGGTTGATATTTTTCCAGAAGAAATGTTTCAACATGACGACCATAGTAATTAGAATAAAGCTTATCTTGAATATATTCTTCTTCGGTTTGTGATGGATAACTGTAATAACGAGAACTTTGTTTTTCACGATAATCTTTTTTGCAAGATGCAATTTCGCTTTCAAGATTTTGCTTATTGATATCAAATTTAAAATAATCTTTAAAATCGTCGCCTGAAACAAAAGTAAATAATTCAGAAATAATATCACATCTTTCTTGAAAAGTTTTTGCAATAGTCATATCGTCTGATTTTACAATCAGTTTTTTAAAGAGTCTATCAAGATTTGCTTTTTTTAAAACGTTCATTTTATTATCCTAATGTCTCGGTATCGCTTTCCTTAGATCAGAAAATAACGTCCCCATTTATTGATATGGTTAGGAATGCTCTGAAAATAACATACTCATTTTACTTGATCGTACAAAAAAAATAAGGTCGTGTAGAGACGTAGCATGCTACGTCTCTACAGTACAAATACCTCTAAACGAACAATATCAATAAATGGGGAAGTTATTTTCAGATAATTCCTTAGTTTTTTAGGTAATTGTACTGTAGAGACGTAACATTTAATTCATTAAATTGTGTTGCATAATGGCCATGATTAAAATCATCAAGAATCTATAAAATTGAAGCGTTTCAGTCAAGGAAAAAATGGAATCAGAATTTTCAAAAAAATGTGTTTCTTTGAAAATGCAAGATACGCAACACATTCGCTAAATAGTAATGGCATAAATACTGCAATAAAACCTGATTGTTGAATTTCTTTATTTTTTTTAACAAACAAGGCATAAAAGGTTTTATACAGTGATTAATATATCAAAATTTTTTTTTAATACCTTTCGTGGCATATGGATTACCATTGTTTTATGTTCAATTAATACAATGGTTTTTGCATCGCCAACAGTGCAAATTTTTGAAATAGGATCGGAAATCCTGATTGATGAAAATTCGGAAACAAAACGCTTGCCAGTTGATGTTTCTAGCAGTCAGGGAGGAATGATAACCCTGACATGTGAATCATCAAATTTCGATTTGGTTTCCCATTCCAGCTTTTATCTTGATTATATAAACAGCCATATCATAACTACGACATTATCACCGCCTATCACCGCAAAATTTATTCCTCTAGTTATCATTCCCATTCAAAACAAATATGGCAGAGCGACGATAACATTACGAATCGAAGATGAAAACCATGACTTTGATACAGTATCATTTGATCTGGTTGTCAATGGTCGCCCCAGGATATCGCCCATTTCAAATTATGCAATCAGCAATTTATCTTTGTTTCATATTGATTTCGTAATATTTGACCCTGAAACATCTGCTGAAAATCTTGATATTACAATAAGTTCAACGCGTTCTGATGTTTTGCCATCAGAAAACATTCAGTTGACATTTCCCAATCACGATTCAAATGCCAGGTTGACATTAGATCCAATCGAAGGCGCAGTTGGTGTGGTTCAGGTCTCCATGCAGGTGTATGATAAGCGATTGATGACACAACAAAGTTTTCAGGTGGATATCCAAAGTTTACCTGTCCTTTTTTTGCCAACGCAATGGACCATTCCATTAAATGCCCATAGCGTACCCATTCCCATGAGCATATGTGATGCTGATGGCGGCAAATTAACGCTGACCATTCAATCTACTGATCTTTCAATTGTGCGCAACGAAAATATCTCAATTGAATCATCACAGGCAAACAGTATTGCTCTAACGCTTGATAATGACATATGTAAACGATTAACTTTTTCTGTTCAACCAGAGCAAAACCGCATCGGCGATGTTGTTTTGACATTTGAAATGGATAATGGATTGTTTATTGAAACAAAAGAATTGCCTTTAACTGTGTTGAATACTGCACCAAAAATTTCGCCTATCCCATCACTGGTTACCAATATGAATACTTTAACCGAACCGGTTTCATTTTCAGTATCAGATGCGGAAGGCGGCTGGATTACACTCACCTGCATTTCCGAGCATTTAATGAACAGTTCTTTTTGCAATTCCCAGGACGCTTATACCCGATTTTATTTAGATGCAGATGAAACCCGCTATTTTTCAGGAATTCTTATTCCTGAACCCAATTTTTTTGGCAGGGATGAATTTACAATCCATATCACTGATGGATTTTTGTCTGAAAGTACTTCCTTTTCAGCAACAGTGAATTATCCACCATTAATTATTGAAGCAGGTTTACAAGTCATTAACAAAAACACCATTGCTTCCCCAATTGCCATAACAGTCATTGATAAAGATACGCCATTGGAAAATTTAAGTTTTTCGTTTGAATCGCCCTGTCCAACGCTTTTCAATGAAAGTGATATGGACTATATTTGTACATCAAATCCCTGTACATTATTATTGACACCGATTACCAATCAATCAGGTACGTGCCAGATTTCTGTAAATGTAAGTGATGGTATTGGATCGAATGTTACACCAATTAATATTCGGGTGAATGAACAACCCTTTATTGATAATATTGCACCACAGGAATCAGATGAAGATCACGCCTTAACAATAATAACGAACGTATCTGATGATGACCCACTGCTTGCACATCATTGGTCTATCGTATTCTCCAATCCGCAGCTTGTTGCCAGTTATGATATTCAAAGCCAAATTGACAATCAATCTGTGTTATTGTCGTTTTATCCTTCGGCTGATATGTTCGGGCAAACGACAGTGACTGTCAACGTGACTGATCCCAACAATCTTTCATATTCCCGAACATTTTTATGGCAGGTAACACCTGTTGAGGATTTACCAGAAATAAAAGGTTTATTATCTGAATATCGCATTGAAGAAAATACATCGTTGACTTTGACAATTCAGTTGCTTGATCCAGATACACCTGTAAACGAGCTTGACGTAATTGTTTCAAATTCCAGCAATAATGTGTTACTGCCCAAAGACAATATTGATATTCAATCCCTGGGTAATAAACGAGTTATTCGTATTGAACCACAAGCTGGCGAGATAGGAAATACGACAATAACTTTCAAAGTTTACAATTTACATGTTCCAGTATCTTATCGTGAGTATCCTGTGGATTTGACAGTGTATCCGAAAAATACGCCGCCAGTGATCTCAACTGATGAACTGACCCTGAAGGAAGATACTGTCATACAATACAGGATAAAAGGCAGTGATGCTGATGAAAACCCATTGCGCTATGAAATTGAAAAAGAGCCATCCAGAGGGCGAATCATGCATTTTAACACTGAGACCGGCCTGTTCACCTATATTCCCTTTGAAAATACCTATGGTATAGATACGATGCAAGTTAAGGCTTTTGATAATATCGACTATTCAGAACCAACTTTGCTGACATTCACAGTATTGCCAATAAATGATGCTCCAATTGCATACGATGATCAATATGTTATATTAACCAATCAGGCCATCGAAATTAATTTACAGGCATCTGATATTGATTCCCCAGAAATTATGTATCGCTTGAGAGACGAATCAATCACGTTTGGTGAATTAAATCTGGCTGATGCTTCAAAGGGCATACTCAATTATACGCCTCCAAAGGATAAAATTGGTCAGGATCATGTCTGGTTTTTTGCAAAAGATTCAGATGGCCTGATATCAAATATTGGCACCATCACAATTAGAATTGAAAACCAACTGCTTCCAGAATACACCCTGACAGTAAATATGGCAGGTGAATACAACCCAAATGATACCTTTGAATATGCCATTCTTGATGCAACAGACAGTGAGGAGTTTGTTTCAGGCAGTTACAGGGGAGATCAGTTTGTTGAATCTCTCCACGCGGGTTCATATCAACTGATAATTATTGCACAAGGCTATGAACCATATGAATATTCTGTAAATAACAATAGAGTGTTGACGATTGACGATAAATCAGAAATAACCTGCTATCTGAAAACAAATGAAAATTTCAAACCATATGAACCATCTGTTCAGGTTAGCAAAACATCAATTGCCAATGGTTTTATACTTCGCGTTGAAAAAATTAATTTTGATGACCAATTTGTCATGAAAATTAATGGTCAGGACATCAACGCTGGTGATGAAACATGGCCATACACCTATAGATGGACAGAGGGTGCGTCACCATTCACAGTCTCGTCAACAGTGCAACCCTATACTGTGGATAAATATAATATTGATTTCGAGTTCTATAACTGGAAAACGTATGTGGATACATATTCAGTTACATATTATGATCTTAACAACGATGTAAGTAAGGATTATTATCGCTCAAAAGATCGTGTCGCTTTTGAAACGCCTTTTGGTTATGGTGGTGCATATGGTTCAACAGCCTTGTATGAAACAGAGGGTTACAGCTATTTTTATCCATTGATGGGGAATACAATCAACCTGTGGATTCAGTCAGGGACAGGTGCGTACACTGAAACACAAATCGACATTCCAAAAATACCATTGAATTACCTGATCATTGATGACCCCCAAAACTGGGAATACAATGAAGATTCAGACTATTATGATGTTTATTCAGAAATAGCCATCCCATTGAAACCATCAGACCGGCTTAAAGTCAAGTATAGTCATTATGCTTTTTTCATAACCATTGCAAGCGGGATTGCAATTGAATTTGAGATGGCTGATGGTCCGAATGCTGGAAAAATAGTGCGTTACAATCCATATCATTATAATGCTGAATCCATGGAATATGAACGTTTTTCACAGGCACCAAAGATAAATGTCCCTATATTATTGAATGGTAATTATAATAAATTTAATGACTTTAGCGAAGCACTTCTGGGGCTGATGGATACTTTTCCAGCCCTTGTCAATGAGGTTGGTGATGGTACACTTTTGACCTATGATGATGGCGAGCTTGTGGAAAAATTTCAAAGGGTGAATATGCCTTTTTTTCTGAAAGAAAAGATTATTGTATATCTGCAGTCCAATCATTTAACGCGATTTGCAGCCTTGTGGTCAATTCCTGTAGAGGAAGAAGATGTTGGGCTTCAGTATTTCCATGCGGAATCAATTGATGATGGGGGATGTTTCATTCAGGGGTTATTGTTTCGGTAAAATATGGTGCTGAAAATCTGGCTACTGACCGAAACAAAATCAAAGAACTTTCAATAGCCATTTCCAGGCAGGTTCAATAAAAATAGTGCTGCCTTGATATTGAATGATGTTTTCTTCACTCAGGGTAATCAAGATCAGTTTGATATCCTCGATAACTGATTTGACTTCATGCAAAG
>Ga0272440_1001771_pt1 | contig 17327 bp, 6 predicted proteins | sample SSMMMBAug17_FD_192440 | JGI IMG/M metagenome (GOLD analysis project Ga0272440, IMG submission 192440) | Marine sediment archaeal communities from Little Sippewissett salt marsh, Falmouth, MA, United States - SSM-MMB-Aug17 | ecosystem: Environmental > Aquatic > Marine > Wetlands > Sediment ... | reverse complement strand
CAGTTGCTATTTTTGATTTTTCAAAAAAATACCTGGTTGAAGATTCAAAAAAAGAAAATGGACTATTTTGGGGGATCTTGACGAAAAAAATTGTTGAATGAGATTGTTTGGGAGTGTAAATTCAAGGAGCGTATGTGTCATGTTTCAATTAAAAAAAGTTATGTTCATCTTTTTTTTACTTACTTTGAGTTTTTTAAGTGAAATAGTTATTGCTAAGCCAAAATTTGATGATAGCATAGATAAAAAGGACTTGGAAGCCCACGACTTTTATCTCCTAAACTGTCAATTAGAAACTGGTAATAATAATGGAATACATTCATTGATAATTAAAATCATACTTATTTCCAAACAAAAAAGCTATTCTTCACAGCCACAAAACGAGACATTTTCAAGATTTTATAATTATCAAAATGGAAATTTTAAAGAATCAATTTATATTTATTTTCCAACCCCAATAAAAGAAAATAATTCTATAACATTAAAGCATTGTAAATATTTTAATGATGTAGCAGATAGTAAAGAATACACTATTTTTATATTATCAATCTCTTATAATTCATTTAGACCATATGTAAATCAAACGAATTTACGTATAGGAAAAGAAGAAAAAGAAGACTTATCTTTATCAAAAGAAGATATTGAAAACTTTTCTTTTGATATACTTCAAGTTAAAGGCTATGAAACTACAAAACTTGATCTTGAGCAACCTTGTTTTGATACAGATAATTACGCTTACTATGTTTTTAGTGGTGATGATTGTGAGGAATTGAGAGATCAATTTTTAACTGAGAATCAAGAAACTCCAGATGATCAACAACAAGAAACTCCTGATGATCAACAAGAAACTCCTGATGATCAACAAGAAACTCCAGATGATCAACAACAAGAAACTCCTGATGATCAACAACAAGAAACTCCTGATGATCAACAAGAAACTCCTGATGATCAACAACAAGAAACTCCAGATGATCAACAACAAGAAACTCCTGATGATCAACAACAAGAAACTCCTGATGATCAACAAGAAACTCCTGATGATCAAAGCCAAACAAAAAAAACTTTTCCTCAAGGACTAACTTTACCCAATGATACTTCATTTATATTATTTTTAACGAGCACAACACCAGAAATTGATTGTACAATATCTCCAATTAAACCAGAAAACCAGGGGTATTTTTATTATCAGCCTGATAATATTAGACATATATCATATTTACTTAATTCAAAGATGGAAATAACTAAAAAATATAATACAGTTACTGAAGAAATTTTATCCATTCAACAATTTAGTACAATTCTACCACAAACAGCTTACAATTCTTCAATAGCTTTTAGACAAAATGCTTTAGATTTTTTAACGACCTTAAAACCAATCCACGAAAATTATTTTAATGATGAAGCAATTAATGAAGCAATAAATTTTGTTGAAGCACTCCCTCCTCAAGAATCACAATATATTCAATTTAATGATAGATACTATATAAAAGAACAAGAAAATGGCTCGTATATTTTTGATGACCCTTATTATTTGCAAAAAACCAATCATATTTGGGCAATAAAGGATTATCAATACCAATTCGATCCTATTTATCTTTTGCCTGATAAGGAATATCAATATTCAGTTGTGACAATAGAAATCCTAAAAGATGAAAAGCCGAAAGATAAACCAATACCAAAAAAGCCTCCTATACCGCCTTCTAATAAGGAAAACTTTTATCCCAAATTTGGTTATGTTAACTTTAATAAGGCTTTTCCGCCGGCTTTATCTTTACCTGATCTTTCATATATAACTTTTTTAACAAACACAGAAGACAATTTAACGCCGACAAATATAATCTTCTCTCCCATTAATAAAAGGAATTATTTTTATTTGCCTGATGTTACAATGAATAATAATTCTTACTTGTTTAATTCAAATTTGGAATTAATTGGAAAGTATCACATAAATAAAGAGAGTATATTAGAAATCAATAAGTATGATAATATAATCCCTAATGTAAGTTACGAATATTTACTTTTTCAAAAAAATTTGGTTTTAGATATTTTAAAAGATTCATTAAAGCCAATTCATAACAATTATTTTAATAATGAAATAATTGATGTGGCATTCAAAAAAGTTGAAGAATTACCTCCAATCTCAACTGAATACAAACCATTTTTAAATTTCTATGCCAAAAGATGTAAAAATGATGGGGCATATATTTTTGAGAATCAGTATAATTTGCAAAAGACAGGAGACATTTGGGCATTAAAGTATAATAACAACAAATTTGATCCTGTTTATTTTGTTTTGCCTGAAACAAAAGGCAGAATTACCGATAATATCATTACGACATGGGATGAATCTATTCAATATACGAAAACAGCTATTTATGGTACTGATAATTATGAATTTGAAATTAAAGAAAATCGACTAACAGAACATTTTAAATTTGAATCAAATGAGGTTAATTTTAAGGAGCGTATTAAAGGAATACCATTTAAAATTAAAAAATGGATTTTATTTGATGGATACATGAAAAGCAATATTCTTACTGAATTTAAAAAAACAGATTTTTTTCAAAATTTGATCACTACATACAATCCCAGGTTTGAATCTATTAATGGAAATACGAGAACCAGAGTTCGGGACAGTTACTCAATAACGCCATCACAATATCGTGCTAACCTGGTTGAGGTATTGTTAAATCTACCATCCGATAATTCCAACGTATGGGAAATGCATATTTTTGTTGAAACCTCGGCACAGGGGGAGATTAGTAAGTCAAAGTCAAATGTTTCTATGGCTAATAAAATTATACAAATACAGAATACAATTTCAAATGCTGGTATTCTTCGCTTGTTTTTATGGGAGTGTATTGAAAATCCATTAACTGATGAAGTAACTTTTTTTCAATCATTAAGGGAAAGAATTCGTTTGTATAATCCCAATTACAATCGTACCAAATATGGCATTATTAGAGATAAGGATGATTTTTCAAAGCCAGGAGTCGTAATGTCACAAAAATTCAAGACGATAGATTAACAAGGAGTCATGCGTGAGCTTAAACAATAAAATTATAGTGGGGGCTTTTGTGCTAATATTTTATTGCACAAACTTAGCATTTAGCGAGAAATTGTCACTTAAACCGCAATGGTTAAATTCTGGAAAAGAGTTTACAAAACTGAATGAAGATGAACAATTCTATTTTTTAAAAGCTCAAATCATTGATAATGGTGATAATTATTATAAAATTGGATTTGTGGTTTATTCATATTCAAAACAGGCTTTCAGATGGCATATCTGGAAATATGATCAATCCGTAAAAGATTTTTTACTCTATAACACATATCATGGTAGTCAAAAAGTCAAACAATGCTTGAATGTTGTTCCCAAATTGGTTTTTAAGGAAACAATACCTGAAATACGTAATAAAACTGTTCTGAAAGGCAAAAATAAGATTAATGATAATGAGCTATATTGGATAACGATTCATTGGGAAAAGTCAAAACTTAAACAAAATTGCAAAAAGGAAAGATTGATTCTTGTTGCAGATCAAGCATTAAGAAAAAAGACACACGAAGTTGTTATACAAAAAAATGATTTAGAAAATATTCAACTTGCAATTTTTGATGACAAAAAAAAATTACATCGTCCCAATATATCGATAATAAAAAGACGATTTGAACCATCGGGTTATGCATTATTCAATTGTCAAGATAAAATACCTCCTCCTCCTCCTCCTCCACAAAGTGTCCCTTTTGAAATAAAAAATTCAGTTTATATAAACCAGATAGACCATTATTATTTTAAAGATTATGGATATGTCAATTTAAATGCTTATTGTCAGTCTGAAGAATTGTTGATACATTCAAATGATCATTTATTTATGACAAACCTGTCAGCATCATCCATTATTACTTCGCCTGTTTATCAAAAAGGAACAAAAGTTTATTTTTACAATGACACAAATTATCCAACAGTTTGTTTATGGAACAAGACTTCAAATGGGTTCAAACCATTGGGTTATTTAGTCAATGCATCAAATGCTAACCCAAAAAGTAAGCAATTATTTATATTTAATGCTTTTACAGAAAGCATGTTTGAGCAAAAAGAGCCAGCAGACTCATTATCGTCACAATGGCTAAAACTGATTCACCATTTCAATCAAATGGGAGCAGTTAAACAAGAAACCTTTTTAAAACAATTCTGTTCATCAAATAATATCTGTAGGCAATCAATACAAAACCTTTCTCAACTGGATCAATTGGGCCACCTATATCCAAAGAAACAACCCATTCGTAATCATTTAGTGAATATACCCTATTCACAATGGAACGTTGAATTAAATAGCACCCGCCAGAAAGTATGTTTTCAAAAAGAAAACATACAATTATATCTTTCTTTGCCCCAACCAATAAGCATTTTAGAAGAAAATTTGATAGTTAATTCCAGAGGTGAGAGAGAAACGTACTACAAAATACCCATTTATCCATCAAAAGGCTGGTATTACTATACAGCACAATTGTTAAAAAAATGGATGATATTTGATGATTTTGTAAGCCCTGATAATCGCCATTCATTTATTCTCAGAGAATTTAAGCATTCGTATCGTCTTAAACATGAATTATTAAAAAATAATCCTTTTCTTCGACTTGATTTACTACAAGGCGTAACCATTAAGCATTTAGACAGGGATTTTGCTTTTTATGAATCGTACCACCCGCAGGTAAGTGAAATCAGCGCTCTTATTGATTTAGATAATCATCCAGGTAATCTTGCTCAAAATCAATGGGAATTGCATCTGTTTGTAGCGAAAAGAGATAGAGGCATGGAACATCAGCTGACAATTAAACGAATTGCAGATCGATTAAAACAATTGAATGTTAAACGCATTCAAATATGGGAATTTTGTGATAGAAAAACACAATCAACAGATTATAACCAATTGTTTGCTGAAATATCAAAAGAAGGTAAGTTTGCTTATCAGCATCATACCATTTGGGCAGTCAATCAGTTTCAAAAGGTAATGCCAAATCTTGAAACTGAAATGAATCAGTAAATAAACTTATGATATAAGGAGAAATCTTTATGAAAAAAGAATGGATAATTATCGCGACTCTGTTAATCAGTTTCACGATATGGCCAGTAAATGCAATTGCTCGCTTTTGTCTGACCGAAAGGACTGATACAGACCCGGATAAAATAACATTCCACATGAGTGTTTTGGGTATTAAACAACATGTATGGATTAATACAGAGAATACCCCTGCATATGATTGTTTTAATAATCCACAAGAGATCAAAAATAGATTGGCAATGCGGTCTCGTTATCAAGTCGTTATGCATAATTATCGTATACCTCATAATGGTAAGCACTGGAGCCTTTTGGTAAAAGGAAATGCTGATAAAATTACCAAAGAAACGATTGTTGGCTGGGTTTGTCATGATAATCTCATTACGTCTAGTTTGCCAATTCCAAATGAATATAATAACATTTATCTCAAAGCATTAATTAAAGAGACCAGTACATCAGATGCACAATCAGTTTCAGTATATGCGCATCCTGACCTTAAGAAAAAAATTTATAGAATAACAGATGAGGGAAAAACAGCGGGCATTCCTGTAAGAACTGTATTTTATGTATATGATTATTATCCAAAAACAGCAAAATCACCATTAGATCCTGAAACAAAAAGCGTGTTTATTGGAGCTGATACAAATTTAGACTTAGGTGATACAGAAGCATTATTATTAATTGGATGGGTGAGTATAGATAAAATATCTTTTTGGGATACGCGGACTGCCTGTGAAATAAAATATGGTGAAGAAGCTGTCCTCAGGAATGCTCCTGATAAAAATAGCAACATAATAACGAAAATAAGAGGTACCAGACTTGAATTTGATGAATTGAGAGATCCTATTTTAAAAGAAGAGGGTAACTATTATTATATTGGTACTTTTTCTCGTTTAAAAAAAGAACAACTGACTCTAAAACGTGATATAGCAAATATCCGAACAGGTCTTGAAGTTCTTTTCATCATTGATGGAACCAGAAGTATGTCAGATGAGTTTAAAGCGACATTATCAGCAGTTGATGAAATAGCAGAGGAACTTAAAACTAAATCAAAAGAAAAAGGAATGGAAATCCCACGATTCGCACTTCTTTTTTATAGGGACAAACCAACGAAAACAATTGCACTTCAAAAAAAGAACGGCAAGGATATATCGGCATATGAGTCTTACTGTCGTGATGAATATACCCTTTACGTAATGGGAAGTATTGAAAGGTTTAAAAGTTATTTACATTCCCATATTGCATGTGATGCGGACAATACAATTGAAGAATCCATGTATACTGCAATTATTGAAGGTCTTCCACAATGCAGATTTTCAACAGGTGTTGATGGTTTACCAAAAAGAACGCGATTTATCATTCATTTTGGCGATGCGGGTGACAATGGCAATAAGTATTCCGCTGAAAAAGTGTCAGAAATGATAAAAAAATATTCTATCTACAAGTATTATGCAATAAACGTCAGTCCCGGTTCAACAGATTTTTCAACTGCTTTAGAAGATATTACTGAAAAGATAAAAAATTTGGATGAATTATCTGCTTTTATACAGGAATTGAAAGATCTTCTAACTAGCGCCCAGGAAATTTCTGCCAAAGTAAATGATCAAATTAAGATTATATCAAGAGGATTTGCCGGAACAAATGAAGGAAAGATAGGGGTTATTTCATCTGAAGTATTGAATTATGCCAAAAAAATTATCCGCGCAAATAATATTGATCTTAATAAACTGGATATACTTCAAGTGTATACTGAAGGTTGGGTAGAAAAAGACAAGGTGAAAGAGACGCTTTTGGTTATTCGAACTGATATTGAAAACATTGTTAAATTTTTAAATGATATGACAACAGACTATGGCGATCCAAATAAAAGACGAGAAGCCTGGGAAGGAACACTTGAAATGTTTTTAGGCGGTCAAAACTGCATGGATAAAGGAATCTCAATTACATTGGAAGAGTGTTCTAAGTTGTATAATGGTATCCCAATACACGCAGGGTTTATGCGGTATAAACTAAAAGAACTTTATAACTTGGGAGGTAGTCAAATATCTGATGTTATTTGCGAAGCCAAAATGGCTCGTGAACAATTCAGAGCTTTTCAGGAAAATAAATTCATTAAAAATTTTAAGTTTGATAAAAAACAAAACTGTCAGTTACAACCAGAATATGAGTTTGATATTAATGGTGATGGAAAAATTGTTTATGATACCCCATATAATCGTAACATAAAACACAGCATGATTGATAAATACTTTTTTAAGGAAGCAAAGGCAAGTATGGCATGGATACCTGTCGAACATTTAGATGTAAAATCAGAGAAATAATAATGTCATCTTTTTTTATTTATATTATTATATATTTTTTTTGCGTTGTTCCGTGTTCAGCAAAAATCTGTATCACAGAACGAACAAATGGCAACAATTTGTCCATACAAAAAAATATATTCGATAATGCTGTTCATGTCTGGATCACTTCTGATAACGTACCAGTGTATCAGTGTTTCCAAAATAGAGGCACTCCAATAAAATATTTGTCTTTGGGAGAACGATTTTATGTAGTGAACAATAATTATATGCAACGCTCAGAAGGAAAAAAATGGAGTCTTTTGACTGCTTCACATACAAAAAATGTTAACAAAACAACCATTATAGGATGGGTTTCTGATGATAACCTTTTAAATATGTCCACGCCTTTAAAGGATCCCAAAACAAATTTATTGCAAAAAATCTTGATTAAAGAAGGAGATTCTCATCAGGGAGAAATACTCAATGTATATAAAGGGCGTGACTGCAAAAAAAGTGAAAGGTTTATCAATACACGCACTGTTTTTTATGTTTATGATTATTTCCCTGAAACAGCACCCACGCCTTTAGATGCAAAACTTCTATTAATAGGCGTAGAGTCTCACTTGGATTTATTGACCAGTAAAGCATTATTACCGGGTTGGATACCCAGAGATAAAGCGACATTCTGGAAAACGCGAACCGCATGTGAGTTCCCACCGGGAGTGACTGTTCAATTAACCAATGATAATGGTGAAATCATTTATTCAAGCAAAAAAGTGACAGAACGTCTGAATTATAATGAGCTGCGAAATCCCATATTACAAGAAGAAAAAGATCATTATGTGATTGGCTTATTCTGTCGGCTTTCTGCTGAAGAATTATTGTTTCAAAGAAAAGTTGAACATATTACAACTGGTCTTGAAGTCTTGTTTGTTATGGATGGCAGCAGGAGCATGTCACTTGCTTTTACAGGGGTTATTGAAGGCATCAAAATTATTTCATCTAAAATGTCAAAGCAATGTAAACTGAATAATATGCAACAACCTCGTTTTGCTTTGATGATCTATCGGGATCAAAAAACACAAAACCAACCACTAAAAATTGTCAATAATAAAACTGTTCCTGCAAATATTGATTACTGCCAACAAGAAACGAAAATATATCCCATGGGAAATATAACACGTTTTTTGGAAACCTTAAAACAACAAATAGCGTGTGACAGCGATTCATCGTATACTGAGTCAGTCTATAAGGGATTGATTCATGGGGTTCAACAATGTAAATTTAGACAGGGAGAAAGCGACAATTTGCCCAAACGATTGCGGGTGATTATTCATATTGGGGATGAAGGAGACAATGGTCGGGGTAATTTTTCATCAGAAGATGTTGTACGTTCATTTAATCAGTATCATATTTTCAAATATTTTGCAGTGGATGTTTCTGAAACATCACATTTTGAAAAAAGTCGTTTTACACAATCAGTTGATCCAATTATCCAAAAGACAAACGCTTTATTTATTGCAGGTCATGGAAAAATTGATCAGATTATTTTAGATCATCTTGAAGCCATTCATCAAAATGCAGTTGATTTAAATTATCAAATAAATATTATTGCCAAAGGTTTTGCAGGTAAAAGTCCTGGGATGTCAGGTGTTGTGTCAAAAGAGATTCTTGAATATGCAAAGAAAATTATTCAGGCCCATGGTATACAATTGAATCAGTCAGATATTTATCATCAGTACGTTGAAGGGCGATATCCAAAAGGGCAACCCATTGATATTCGAATTCTGGCATCTATGACAGATATTGAAAATATAACCCAATGCCTTTCTGGTTTGCTGGAAGCAAAAAGTAATCTAAAACAAAGAAAAGATCTTTGGGAAAAGTCTCTTAAAACTATCATTGGCAACGATGCTTGTGAAGAAAATGGCCAAGAAATATCATTGGAAGAATGCAATAAAAAACACAATGGTATACCTATTAAAGCTGGTTTCATGCGATATACAAAACGCCAGTTTTTAAATCTCAGTGGAAATGAACTATTAAGGGTTTTTTGTGAAGCAAAAATTGCTTTGGAACAATTTAGATCATTAACTGAAAATAAATACATGCAATCTATTACTATTGATTCATATAGCCCCTGCCTTTTCAAACCTCTATATTGTATGGATTTAAATGGTGATGGAGAAATTATCCATGAAAACCAGGCATTTTTAAATAAACCGATTGATAAATATTTTTTTCGTGAAGGTGGTGAAAGTATGGCCTGGATACCTTTGCATCATTTTCAGACAAAATAATCACATTCAAATTTTATTCATTAATTGCGAGGTCTCTGAAATGGAAGAAAAACATAATGTTGTTTTTACCATTAAAAAAGATTTTCTGTTTAAATACATTAAAAAAAGATTGTTCAAAAAACAATCGTCATGGAAATTGTCAATAAATACTGAAACAGATATACACATACGTCCTGGTTTTGTTGCTGTTCTTGGAGAATCAGGCACTGGTAAGTCAACTCTCGTTTCTATATTAGGTGGTTTTGAAAAACTCAGTAAATCTCAGGGAAAAAAGATATCATTTTTTTTCAAAGACAAAGCAGTTACTTATGATTCCAGACAATTATCAAATATCAAAAACAATGCTTTTGGGTATATTTTTCAACGATGTTATGAATCAAAATCGCTAAATGCTATTGATAATGTTGCCATGCCCCTTGTCAATCGTAATTATTCCTCGAACATCATTCGAAATTACTGCAAAAGCCTGCTTCATTCGTTGGGACTGTCTCATCTGGCATCATCTCCTGCCAATGAACTTTCTGGTGGACAACTTACCCGAATCGGCATTTTAAGGGGTATTGCACAAACCCCAACTGTCCTCTTTGCAGATGAACCAGCCAATAATCTGGATGAACAAAATGCCGGACATATTCTGGATATTTTACAACGATGGCAACAGCAAACAGGTGGAACAGTAATCATGGTAACGCACCACCTGAATCATGCGTTTAATTATGCTGATCAAGTCATAGTGTTTCAGTCAAAAGCACATGATTCAGGTGAAATTGTATATTATCAGCAAAAAAAGGCTGACAAATGGTCACCTAATGAACAGCAACATATCCGAACACTGTTAGCAAAGCGAGACAAACATGCGGTTTCTTTTCCTGATCCGCCTGAAAAAGCCCATCACAGTCCAATCAATCGTCTGGGATTTCTCATAAAAACAGCCTGGAAAAATATTATTTCAAATGCAGATGGCTCCAGAACCATTTCAATGATTAGTATGGCAGCATTTGCATTGCTTTTTTTTACCATTTTTTCTGGGAACTTATTAATTCAATGGTTTCATAGCGTAGATCATATTAAAAATAATGATGCCTTCTTACGCAAATTTGAAATTCAGGTATTAACTGATCCAGGGTTATCTAAAGGAATTCAAAACAGAATCAGTAGTATACAAGTATCTGATATTCGAAACTGGCTGATTTCAAAAATTACAGAACAACTGGATACGCTTGATCAACATTGCAAAAAGGCTGAAATTCAAAGCCCTTTAACAGTTATGACAACACAACAAATATATGAAACATCTAATAATTACAAATTGTCAGAATTAACTGACAATTTCAAAGATTACAGTTATCATATCAGTATTTGGATTCAAAAAAATTTGTCCATAGAATCATTTAATCGAAAAGATGTGCAGCATATTGAACAACAGACCAGAAATATTATTCGTTTATTGAATTTTTTATCTGATATCTCTGATATGCCAGATCGAAAAAAAGTATGCAGCGTTTTTCCCAGATGGGAAGCTGGTCCTGAATTTGTAAAAAAAAATGGGGAGCGCAGAAATTTAACAACGACCATACGTTGGATGGATTATCGTGATCCATTTTTTAATGATCCACGTTTAAAGTATATCAAAGGCGCTGGTTTTCGTTTTACCTCTAATGATGATGAGGGGATTGTCATAGATATAGAAACGCTGGTTGATGATCTTGGGTATTCAATCAATGATACAGAAGTTCATATTATCTATGGAACTCAGGAAATAACATGTGTACCTGTAAGGGCTGTTATTGAAAAGATGCCTGAAAAAGGACGTTATCATGCACTCACAACGCTTGGATTTGGTGAAAAAATAAGGGCGCATTCGCATCATTGTGAGGAAAATAGAAGATACTATCAATGTCAATTGCTGGTCGAAAGAAAATGTACCGAAAATATGGTAAAACCTATATTTGAACAGAATACCAATTTTGATCAAGGGAATATTATTTATAATTACGCTATTGTAAATGATAAAACCATAGAAATTTATGCAGATTATCAGTACGCTCTAACGCGAGTGGGCTGGCAACACTGGGCAGATCAAAATATTGTTGACATCTTTGGTAAGTATGACTTGACTGTAGATGACGATTGGGAAGTACCTGAACAACAATTAAATGATCCGCCATATGATAGGGGGACAGTCTATACCCAATCTGCAAAAGTGGTCAGAGCATTGGGAGAGTATCTTTCTGTTGGTTTTCAGGAATTAAAAAGCGATGACCGATGTTTGATCAATGCATTTGGATATGAAGAAAAAATACAGTTTTCCAGACAAACACAGAGCTTTATCAAGTGGTTTCAATGGACAGCCATGTCGCTGTTTGGTTTTTTATTTATTCTTTTCCTATGCACCAACATGATGATTACCATAAGAAACAAAGCACCTGAAATAGCAATTTTTCAAGCAATGAGCGGCTCTTTGCTAAGTTTGATGATTATATATAATTGTCAATTGCTGATACTCATCTCTATTGCTGCTTTTTTAGCTTTTTGTCTGGTTGTCTTTTTTGCATCGCCTATTCGTGCTTTTTTTATCAGCCTGGTCATTCAGTCCTTGTGGAATACTATTGATGAACAAAGAGCACCGATTGCAGAAATTACCAGTGATAGCGTTGTTGATTTGATTAGATTAGTAATAGGTGTGAATCAGATAACCTTTATAATTTGTCTGTTTGTGATGATTGTTACAGTCAGTATGATGATTTTGTATGTAAAATTTAGTGCTAACTATGGGGTAAGCAAGATATTAAAAGAAAGATAATTTTTAATATATTTTCAATAATTATAAATAGTTACAAGAGGATTAAATGAAATCATACAACCAAAAGTATCCATTTGATATTTTTTTATGCTATGCACGTTCTGATAATAAGAATGATCAGGTATCAAAATTGAGAGAAAGATTAACTGAGCTTTTTTATGATAATAAAGTAAGGGATCTTGTATTTTTTCAAGATGTAGAAAATTTTACGGGTATAGGGATTTTGAATGATCTATTGAAAGAAAGAGTAGGTGAATCAGCTCTTTTTATGCTTGTTTCATCAGAGAATTCGTCTCGTTCAGAATGGTGTCATTTTGAATTTCATAGCTTCTTTAAAAACGACAGTTCCTTTAAACGAATTCTTGAAGTTAAAATTGATCATCATAAAAGTCCTTTTCCAAAGGAAATCAGATCCTTTTCTTTGGCGTTAGATAATTCTTCTTGGGATAATAATGAATTTAACTTGTTATATCAATCAATTCTTGAAGGTCTAAATAATATTAAGAATAATGCACGGCGTACATTTCTTTTTAGACCACCTCGTGATGATAATGAGAACGAGAGGGCAATACAAATTTCTTTTCAAATAAAAGAAGCTTTAGAATCCAATAAATTTATAGTTGTAACTTCAGATAGTTTTAAAAAAATAAAAACAACAAAAAATAACATGACTGCTTCAAGCCATTATGTACAGTATTTTGACTCAGTAGAAAAGATAACCGATAATGAAAAACGTCATTTTCAATTTGCTATTGAAATGGATACTTTTACTTCGATAACGCTTTTATATGTTTATGAAGAAGGAAAACAAAACGAGATCATCAACAAGTTACTTGAAGGAGATGATGCAAATGAAACAGCAAAATTGAAAATTTTTTTTGCAAAAAGAGAAAAAATAATAAACTTTGTTGACATACCACACTATTCTTCAGAACATTTTTCAAAAGAACTTAAAATAAAACTGAATGTAGAAATGGATACACAAAACAAACATCAGGATGTTAAAACTACAGCGAATCAATTGTATTCAAAAAGCAATTTTATTATTACAGAAAAAAATATTTCAGAAAATTGGATGGAGAGTTTCAGTGGTATCATTGATAAATCAGGTGCACCAAACTTTTTTTTATTTGCAAAAGATCAAGTCATAGCAAAAAATATTATTAAATATAATTAATAGGTTATGAGTTGCATTATAAACTCTTTTTCGGGAAGATATAATTATGAATAATTGTCCATATATTGGGTTAAGGCCTTTTAAAAAAAACGATTCTCATCTTTATTTTGGAAGAGATGATCATATACAAAGCATAAAAGACAAGTTATTGAGAACACATTTTGTTTCTGTAGTAGGTTTATCGGGAAGTGGTAAATCATCAATGATTAATGCAGGTATTTTTCCTGAATTAAAAAGAATAAAAAATCCATGCTGGGAGATTGTGTCTATTTATCCGAAACCGGATGCGATTGAATTTCTGGCAAACGAATTATATGATCAATTTGAAGACGATTACGAAATTACTAAAACGAGGATTCTCAAATCCTTAAAGGATAGTATTTATGGACTAGCTCATCTTTTTGAAAAAGAAATCCAATTACATAGTAGCAGAAAATGTCTAATTTTTATTGATCAGTTTGAAGATGTTTTTAGATACAAGGATGATTTTGAAAACAAGAAAAAAGCTTACCATCTGGTTTATTTACTTACTGAGGCAATAGAAAAAAAATTAGATCATTTATATATTATCATTTCTTTCCGGTCAGACTATATTGGCGATTGCATGAAATTATACGATTTTTCAGAACTTATATCAGAAAACTTGTATCTCATGCCTCGGTTAACTTATCATCAGTACAAAGATATTATTCAACTACCAGCGAAAGAAAAAAAAACATATATTGAACCAGAATTGTTAAATCACCTTCTCAATGATATTAATACGCTTGAAAAACCATTGCCAATATTACAACATGCCTTGTTACAAATATGGGAATATGCATTTGATGAGAATAACCAAAAACAATCCGAGCCAAACGCACAATCTTTGAAACTCGAAATGAAGATGTCTCATTACAATGATCTTTATAATAAATCCCTAAAAAACTGTCTATCATTAGATGCTAACAGAATAATAGCCTCCGATGATAAAACTAAAGTGAAAAAAATATTTAAATCATTAATTAATACAGAACCTTACCATGAAGATAGTCGTAGGATTGTTTCTTTTCAAACAATAAAGAAAGAGACAAAATTAGATGGGGATGAGATTAAAAAAATAATAAGAAAATTCAATGGACAGTTGTTTTTAAAAATTGATGGTAAATATCCAGACGAGAACAGTGAAAAACTTTTGAATATTAGTGATGACGAATCTTTAATTGAAATTTCTCATGAAAGCCTAATTCAACAATGGAAAGAGCTAAACACCTGGAAACAAGAAGAAATGGAGGCTATTAAAACATACGAATCTTTGGTTGATAGATGTAAAATATCATCAAAGCCAATTATTTTAGATGATTTTCATTTTCAAAAAGCCACTAATTGGCTTAATAATTCACCCAATAAATTTTGGGCAAGAAGATACAGTTATATACTTGAAATTGACGATAGTTTCAAAGATGAAAAATGTGACTTAATCAAATTAGATATGATTTTTGAAAAGATTATTAATTCTATCACCAAAAGTAAAAAAGATAGACAACAAAAAGAAGATCAAAGGATACAAACAGAAAAAGAGAATATTCGAGATGAGGAAAAAGGCAAAAGAAAAAAAAATTATTTAATTGCAGGAATGATAGGAGGTTGTACAATTATTATATTAATAATTTCTATTTTTTTATTTGTCTATTCAACGTCGTTAAACGATCAAAGAATACAAAATTCTCGTTTATCGTTTGAATACTATCTTTTGCAGGCAAAAATCAATGTGAAAAATCAAAATTTTAATACTGCAAGGGGATTAGTGAATAAGACGAATAAAGTTGATGGCAATGTCTCATTATCAAGACAATTTTCAAGAAATTTAATGAGAGATTTTATTGATTTTAAAGCCCTGAAATCGATAAGAAAAAAAATAGAGATTCATATTGATGATAATGATTCAGTGACAAGTGCCTGCTGTCTGACACCAAAAAAAAATTTATTAATTATTGGAACACAAAAAGGAATGCTTTTATGGTTTAATCTCAACAAAAATAGAATTGTCAAAAAAATAAAAGCCCATGAAAAGCCAATAACTAAATTAATGAATCATCCTGATAATTCCTGGTTTATTTCTGCAAGTAATGATTTAATCTTAAAACAGTGGTCAGTTGACATGAAATCAACACTTAATCAATGGTCATTCAGAGATGATAAAAAATTTCTTGATCCTGTCTCAAAATCAAAAAATATCATACATACTGATATTCAAGCAGATGTATTTTTTTTGAGCAATATAAATGACTTCCTTTTTACAATGACTTCTGATGCCAGATATATTGCTTATGGATCAGAAGCAATCATCATTAAAGATATTATCAATGATGCGTTTTTAACCCAAAAGCCTATATACATCCAGACTTCCATAAATGACATTGCATTATATACTAATAATCAAAAGATACAATTGGCAATTGCGACAAATAAAGAATTATTTCTTTGGAATAACATAGATGGTACAATAACAAAAAAAATAAGCATTAATGAACCTTTGAGTAAAATTATTATTACAGGACAAGGAAAAATTTTTGGTTCAACGAATAAGACAATTTATGAATTTTCAGGTTCAAATAAAATCGAAATTGCACAGCTGAATACAGATATTTGCCAGTTATATTCAGATCATCATGAAAATATATTAGCAACAACAGTAGGAAAGAAAATATATATAAAAAGTTTAGTCAACAAAAGCCAAAAAATATTTGATCAACATCAGTATGCCATTGTCAATGTATTTGAAACTGATAATGATTTTTTAAGTATTGATAAGTTAGGAGTAGTAGAAAAATGGTCAACCAATACAGAAAATAATGATTTTTGGAAAGAAATTTCACTAACTGATTATCCATCATCTGTAAAATTTTCTGATGACGGTAATTCATTGATAATCGGCTGTATTGATGGCGAGTTACTGTCTATAGTAAACCAGACATTAAAAAACGAATGGCGCCATATAATGAATAGAACAATTGAAAAATTTGCATTGAGTACTGATAAACAATTAATTGCATTACAATCTAATCAGCAAATAATACTCTTTGATATACAAGACAATAAAAAGGATAAACTTCCATATAATAATTATCAGCAAATGAGTTTTGTTCCCGGAAAGCACGAACTTATCTTATTACATTCAAATGGAAAGATAACATCTTGGAATAATGGTATAATAAAATTATCACCTATCAAAGGTATGGATCAGGACGTTTTTGATGAAAAAATGATTGAAATGACAATCCCGCCTGAAGGGTCACAAATTATAATCGGTAGTTCGATAGGAAAAGTGTATTTTGTTTCTTACCCTGAATTAAATCTTATCAATATATTACAGGTCTCAAGGGAACCAATTAAAGATTTATCATATAATACGTCAGGAAAAACTATTCTATGCACGAATCAGGACGACGAACTGTTTGTGATTAACTTGAGTAAACCCGAATTCTTTTCTAGTTTAACGTTCATTGAACATCAATCAGAAATATTTAAAGCCAAATTTTTGTATAAAAGTGAACAAATCGTGTCAGTGAATAAAGATCGAAAAATGCATTTCTGGGATATACCCACAGAAACCGAGTTGTTTCATATCCAACTTCCAGTTCCATCAATGAGCGATGCTGTGACTGATTTTGACTGTTATTGTAAATCGTACAAGAATTGCATTTTCGCTGTGGGGCTGAGAAATAA
>Ga0272440_1001770_pt1 | contig 17334 bp, 5 predicted proteins | sample SSMMMBAug17_FD_192440 | JGI IMG/M metagenome (GOLD analysis project Ga0272440, IMG submission 192440) | Marine sediment archaeal communities from Little Sippewissett salt marsh, Falmouth, MA, United States - SSM-MMB-Aug17 | ecosystem: Environmental > Aquatic > Marine > Wetlands > Sediment ... | reverse complement strand
CGTTGGGCTTTAGCCCTACGCTGTTCTTGCAATTGCCGAGATCGTACCTTTTAGCTTGATTGCAATTCTTTTGTTACATATATGATAAAACTTCTGTATACCCGAAAACTTATGATCGCCTACTTAAAAGCGATAATCATCTTCATTAAAAAATGTTTGTTGTCGCCTGTTCCCTCGTTGTGTCACATGATGCGGAATTCCGGGTGCGACGACTCTTGCAATTCTTGCCATTTTTCGTTTATATGCTCAGTTACAATCATTAGTGTCCCCCGATTTCAAATAGTTGCAAGTTGCCTGGTTGGCAGCTATTCTTTTGGGAGGGGCATTCCAGTCTTCGGATATTCTTTTCACTCGATGTTCAAGTTTTTAGTTTTTGACATTCGTAAAGTCAAGAACTAAAAACTTAACTATCGAGTATTACAAATATAAATGATAATCAATTCCCAAACTCTGAAGAATACTTTGTCCTTTGTAGATGGTTTCATCATACTCCTTTTCCGGTATGGAATCATAAACAATTCCACCGCCAACACGAAAGGTCAGTTGATTGTTTTTCAACAGTATTGTTCTGATCGCAATATTTGAGTCAAAGTATTGTCCAAAGCTATGAAAAAAAATTGATCCCGTATATATCCCACGGGTTTCTTGTTCAATTTCTGAGATGATTTCCATTGATCGTATTTTGGGGCATCCTGTAATTGATCCACCTGGAAAAGTTGCCTTGATAACATCCATTGGATGAACAGATGATTCTAAAAGTGCATCAACAATAGCAATCAGGTGATAAACATTGTTGTAGGGTTCAACGCGCTTAAATTCCCTAACTCGAACGGTACCTGGCTGTGCACATTTACCGATATCATTTCGAAGCAAATCAACAATCATCGACAGTTCAGCTTGATCTTTTAAAGATTCAAATAACCATCTGCGGTTGTTTTCATCTTCTTCAGGTGTTTTCCCACGAAAAATCGTTCCTTTAATTGGCCGTGTTTCAATTTTGGCTCCATCGCACACAATAAAACGTTCAGGTGATGAAGATATAATTTCAATACCTTCAAAATTCAAATAGGCAAAAAAAGGAGCAGGATTAATGAAAAAAAGCCTTTTAAAAATTTTATAACCATCAAATTTACCCTTAATGGTAAATTTTTGTGAAATATTGGCCTGATATATGTCGCCTTCCCGTATATATTCAATAACTTTATGCAACTTGTGAATATAATCTTTTCTACAGATGTGTTGTGTTACTGATGTTACTGTGTAATCACTTTTTGATATTTTGTGTTTTGAATTATCGTTAAATGGTTCCACGTCTGTGATAAAACTGTATTTCGTCAAAACTGAATCAGCAATGCTATAGCTAAAAAAAGCAGAATAAAAACAAATAATAATATCGTCAATTTGTTCATTATCTGCACATTTAGGCAGGCTTTCAATATAATGACCACATTCATAAGAGAAAAAACCAATTGCGCCCGCATGTTTAAGGTCAAGATGTTGGTAGGCTGAAAAAAGTTCTTTTAGACGTTGAAAAATGTCGCCTGAATATAATTCTGTTTTACAGGTTGTTTTAAGACGAATGGTTCCGTTTTTAACACAGACAATCAAAAAGGGATTGAATCCAAAAAAAACATTTGCAGCACAATCCAATGTTGTTCCACTCAGCAAGCACGAAAATGAATGATTGGCAGCATGCTGATCCATGCAATTCAGCAATTGTTTCCAGGAAATTTTTTCATGGGTTGTTTGTACGTTTTGTATTGAAGGAATAATCATATATGATAGTAACCAGAATTAGATATCAACTCGTTTGTTTCAATTAAATTGAAATCTATACCCCAATTGTACATCATAAATCAATGATAAACCTATTGAGGAGATAATTTTGAATCAAAAGCATCATGAATATCTTTACTAATGATATCCAAGGATTCTTTTGAGATGCTGTGGGTCTTATTTTTGGGGTCAGAAAAAAGGTCAAATGATCCTCTTTTCAATGTTTTCATGCGGTCTTTGACCACTTGGAGATAACATTGATAACCATTCCCATTGAAACAACATGGATCATTTAAATTCAAAATCTGAATTTGCTTTCGATTGTCGCCATAAGCTCCCATGATATATAATTCTAAATAATTGGCAATTCGATAGAAATCCGGTATGGTTTGCTCATAATCTCCCCAATTATTAGGGGCCTCAGAACGTAAAAATATGGGTAAAGTCCCAGCAACAGGGTAACTTCTCGTAATTCGCCTGTCCAGTGATGCTGCAATTGTACATGTCCATCCGCCTCCTGAAATGCCAGTCATGGCAATATTTTTAAAACCAAATATATCTGCTGTATTTATCATTTCGATGACCGGCGTTAAGAAAAATTGAATCGGATGACCTTTTTGGGGCTGTAATAATTTTAGATGTTCATGGTCGCTTATCTTAAATTTACCCAAACGACTCAGAAAAACAACCGGTTGATTGTTCATCCCTAATAAAGGCATAGCAAAAGCGGCAACAGAATAACCTTTGCTCAACATATATTGAATGAAATCATAACCTAAAATAAAATCACCCCTATGACCTTGATGATACAAAACCAGCGTTTTAGTTGATCGAAGTGGCATAAAAAGATAGATTATTGACTCAAGCCCATAATCCATTTCAACAGTCAGACGATGAATGGTTTTTAAGTCTTTTAAAGATTGGTATCGTTCATCCTGGATATTTTTTTGTATGACTGCCGGCGTAGATGATGGAATCGATGGCTTTCCCCATATAAAATGAATCAGTTCATTTCTTTTAATGATAATATCATTTTTATTGTGAATGGTGATTAAAGAATCAACATCCGCTTGATTCATTTGAATATTATTGTTGTTGATTTCAATGGATTTCGTTGAATGTTGATAAGATTGTGCAAGTAAATGCTGGATAATTATATTTTTCACAGCAATATCTTTTTGGCAAGAGCGTAGTTTTAGAGTTAATCCAATAATTTGACCAACACATATGAATATTGCTGTGATAATAATATATACAATGGTTCTGTTTGATAAAAAATTCATTTAACCGCTATTAAGAACTAATTCGGTATTGCAATCGTTTTTCTTGCGTTTCCAAAAGTTTCCACATAACAACCGGAATATCCAAAAGAATCTTTCCAGGAATGAAATAAACCTTAGATAGTTTTGAAACGTCAACCGTAAAGGGTTGCACACCTTCATTCAGTATGGTTTCTTCACGACAAAAATTCCCAGGTGAAAGCGTTTCAATCACTTTCTCATCTGAGCGAAGGACTAATTCTCCTTCAAGCAATAAAATTAAAACGGACTCTCCATTATCTGGGATGTTATCTCCTTCATTAAACGATTTAAGTGTTATGTTTTGCGCAATTTTGTTTTGTACAGGATAAGTGACCATATCTCCGAACAACCATGTATCTTGTAGAAAATCAATACTTTTTTGCATTGCAGAAATATCATGATATAAATTGTTTCTGCGAACAAATTCTGCATATAGATTAACAGGAATTTCAAGTGCCCACACATAACTGCATGCACAGTAAGTTTCATTGGATGGTTTTTCTTTATATCCTGATAATTCTCCAATCAATGATCCTGCATAAAGAATTTGCTGTACATCTTTTTCTGACCGAATCATTTCGATAGTACCCGTTAGGATTAAGTATATATTTGGATTGGGAACGTCTTGTTTAACAAGGATAGTGCCTGCATTAAACGAAATGACATTACAATTCAGTAAAATTCTGAGCTCTGCAATTGGTGCTGATGGAAAATAGGCGTGAAGATATCGAAAGGCATAACGCATGGTATGATCCTGGTTGGTTGAAATTAACACATCAACCATACCAAAAGGGGCTCGTGATCCAATTTCTTTTTCTTTATTGCTAAAAGATGAAGCGGTGTGTGACATAATAATTTTTTCAGATTGATCATTTTTAAAATCTTCAGCTTTACCGTGAATTAAACCGCCCCCCACATCAATCTTTTTTAAATTTGCTGGTTTGAGGTATTCTTTATAAACAGTACCAAAATACGAATGGCTGATACCATTTTCTTCAGGATTATTTGTGACCATACCCCTTAGCACATCGAAAGAGGTTAAATCTGCAAAATGTGAGTAAGTGCGATATCCTCCATCCCAAATTGCTCTAAAAGTAAAAATACTGTTTTCAACCGGATGAGGAGAAAAAATAGGGCGAACCTCTAACCCTTCAACATTATTCCATTTATTAAATTCAAGTTCGTGGACATCAAAGTATTGGTCCAATCGGTCAGATTTCCAGGACATTAAACTGCCCAGTTTTTTAGCCACTGATGCACGAACCAGACGTGTTGCATAATATTTAATGCGGTGGTCACCTCGAATCAGTGTGGTCATGCCTGCAAAATGATCATCATGGGCATGTGTATGAAAAACACCTTCAATTTCGTTAATACTAATGCCCAGAGCCGTTAAAGTATGGAGTAAATTAGGACCGGCATCAATTAAATAAAGACTCCCTTGAAACATAAGTATACTGGCCATACTCGGCCTGTTAATATCCCAACCATCTCCCTGACCGGAGTGAATAACCGCAAAATATTCTCTCTTTATCTGATGAAATCCCAATTCGAATGGGGCATTATATTGTTTATTGGGACTTAAATTCATATCCACTATGGCAGACTCGTCCTTATACATAAACTTGTATTTATTGAACCCGATTCGATGAACAAAGACACCATTTCTAATTTCTACTGGTTCATTTTCAACCGGTAATGTATCCAGCAATTCATTTGTTTGGCGAATATTGTTAAAAGCAAACCGTAATTTTAATCGCATCATTTCACGGGCTTCTTGCTGAGATGAACCGGCTTCCATCAATTCTTTTTCTGAAATTAAGCCATAATTGCCACGATAGATATAATCCATATGCGCTGTAATTTGTTCATCAAGACCAATGAGTACAGGTTTGATTCCTGTATTATTGGGATGATTAGGAAGAATCATTCCTTGCCGATACAGCATTTGGAGTACGGGAAATTCTGCAAGATTTGAAAAATGTCCATTTTGAACCAATACATCTGATAATAAAATAGCGTTAGGACCGGATTCAAAACAAATTCCGTCTCGTTCAATTGTTTTTATTAATCCCGTTCGCATCATGTGTTTGACACTATCTGCTGGACAGGCACATAGTACATATAAATTAGCTTCAGGGATACCAATCCAATACACCCCTGAAATGATTTTAATTTTTTCTATTGATGCCATATCTCCCCTTTCCGTGTTACATTTAATATTTGATACATAATTATACAATATCATTGATTGCAAGTTTCACGCCCAAAGTTAACAAAATCATTTAAGAAAGTTGTCGTCATTACTATCCATGTCTGAGATACACAACAACGTTGTAAGCTGAACAATTACAAACGCATTGTCAATAGAAAATGTATCGTTGCAACAATGATTTTTACTCAGATAAACAACACAGAAGTATTGAATATCATAGTCGTGAGATGTGAAGGTAAAAAAATGGTGACTCTGTCAGAAACTAAAAAATATTATCTGTCAAAATTTAAAAGGAATATTGTTAAGAGAAGGCAATTGTGTATTAAAAACAATGTGAGCCCCTTTTATGGGGCATCTTTCTTTATGGCATTAAACTATCCAGATAAGCTTTAATTGATTCGCTTGTTGTACGCGTTCCTTGAGGATCTACAGCATTATTGATCAGGCTATCTCCCTCAGTTAATCCAAATAAATAACGAATAATTAAAATTCCATCAGTCAGCGCATCCATTTGATTATTGTTATCAATATCGAGATAGGGAAGGCCGTTTTCAATATGAGCCTTTATATTTTCAGAAGTAGTTCTTGTCCCGTTTTGAGTATCGACTGCATTTTCGACTAAACTTAAACCTCCTTTTAATCCAAAAAGATAACGAATAATCAATAAACCATCTGTTAAGGCATCAGGTGTTTGATTTGCATCAATATCCAGTGTGAATCGTTGAATTTCAAATGATGCAGGCATCGCATAAAAAAGATAGCCCGGATGTGTTTCAAAAGCTTGATATTGGACAGTGCCGGTATAGCCAATATCGAGATCAGATGCTGTTGTAAACGCAATTGTACAAAGTCTTATGGGAAGCGATTGGCCTGGCCAGTTTAAATTTTCGTCTTGCCAGGATACTTCAATATAGCGGTCTGTGGTCGTGTTCCCATCAGTTGTTTCTGTCGTTTCTGAATAATCAATGGCTTGGCCGTTAACAGACTCAAGTACATTTGTTATTCCATTATATGTTAATGCATCAGATGGATAGTGTATTCTGAGTCCTAAGCCATTCAGCGATGAATCTTGCGTTGTGTTTGTATAATTGATATCCATATAAAATGTCGTTTGTGTTAATGCCTTTGGTGTTTGTGGGACGGTAATCACCATTTGAATCAAATTTGAAATCCAGTTAACCTGAGCTGTTGCAGAAGCCATATTTCCAGCGGCATCTTCAAATGAAAAGGTAAAAGTGCCATTTTCTGAAAAAGTTTTGGTTAAAGCACCATCATTATTGCTAACTGTTATTGTTTCTGATGGATTCAAGGTCGCAATAACATTATTAGATGTTGGATGAGTCGTTGAGTATGAGATAGACGCATTTGGTGGATTATTATCCAGAGTGGCCTGTACGGTTTGAACAGTACTTTCATTTCCTGCAGAATCTATCGCCTGAACATGAAGATAATAGATGCCATCACCAGTATTTTGTGAGACAGAAGTAATATCTGAATATTCTCCAGAAGGTAGACCATCAGGGATATTATCGATCAAATATCTGAACTGAGAAGGTTCAGATGCTGACCAAGACCATGAAATATTCGTACATGGCCGAAAGGTATCTGTTAGATTTTGAACAATGGGTAATGTTATATCAACTGTCCATTGAAAAGTGGTTGCCGTATTTTCTGGCTGCCAGTTACCCAGTGAATCTTTCCCCCAAATATATATAGTATGGGCGCCTTCAGATAGTTGGGTTAACTGTATTGGAATCGAAATTACCAATTCTTCGCTCCATGTGGTGTCATCATCCAATCGATAACGATAAGCTGTAAGTCCACCACCCGTCAGTGACAATACAGGGTTGGCCGTAGAGTATTCATTAATGAGACCATCAAGATCAACAGGAGCAATCGTAATATTATTATCTCCAGTATATCCTCCTTGAACTGCTGAACTTGAAACAATTGCAAAACCAGTATTTGAGATGGAAACACTTTCTTGGGACGTGTCGATTTCAATAGCATCTTTATCCTCTTTTCCCCAAATTGTGCAGGATGTAATTGTGGGTTGGGAAGATGGGTACACTGAGACACCACTACCTTTATTTGAAGCAGAGTTATTACTGATAGACGAATTTGTAATTACGGGGCTGGATAAGGCTTGAGCAGCTATTCCGCCACCATTTTCAGCCGAGTTACCGCTGATTAGTGAGGAATCTATTGTGGGCGCTGAAAAATAAGCGGCAATTCCACCACCATCTTTGGCATTATTGTTACTGATTACTGAATTTTGTACGATGGGTGACGATGTACAGGACATGCCACCACCACCTTGACGGGCAGAATTGCCATAGATTAACGTGTTAATAATCGTAAAGTTAGATTGTTCATGGGCTGAAATACCGCCACCATAAAGGGCATTTGAATTATTGGAAATTACACATCCATTTAAAATAGGTCTTGAATTACCCCTGCAATATAAGCCACTGCCATTATATTTTGCTTGATTGTTCTGTATAATGGAATTGAAAATTTTGGGAGATGCATCAACACAGGCTATCCCTCCACCATTTCCACCGCGGACCCATCGGGCAACATTTCCAGTAATAACACAGTTGGTAATTGTTGGCGATGACGACACGCAGAGAATTCCTCCGCCTTCTTTTGAAACGTTTCCATTTGTAATCACAAAACCAGATACAATACTGTTTTCATTTTCATTGGTGTGAAAATAAAAACCTCTTCCGCTATTTTGACAGTCAATGGTACAACTGGCAGAATCTGAATTACAAACCAGGGTAATACTTTTTCCCAAAAAATCGAGATTTTTGTTATTATCACCGGTATATGTACCAGAGGAGACTGTTATTGAATCACCGTTAGCGGCAGCATCAATGGCTTCCTGGATAGTGGGGTGATCAGCAGGGACGTTTGCAAAAGTTATTGTGGGAAAAAGAAAAAGCATAATAATTATTATTTTTATTAGGTTTTGTGGCATTTTCTGGCTCCTGTTTTTTTATATTCAATGTAAAACATATTTTTTACACTTTCAATAATGATAAGCACCGTAATTGAACTCGATTTTAAATTATTTTAAATTATTATATAAAATATATTCCACTCTGTAAGTATTATCCGCCGGGGATATTATGATGCCGTCTTCATCACTGTCAGAAGTGCTGCCGTATGAAGCCCAGTTCAAATCCGCATTGTTATATCTCCATCCAAGAGAATTTTGATCTCTATCTGTTGGAACTGCTGCATGTGTGTTTGCTACGTAGTCATACTTCACTAAATAAGTGCATGAACCAATAATAAATGTTCCCCAATAGCGTTTTGATTCAATTTTTTCGTACAGATCATAGGTTGTATTAGGTTCCTGATCAACACTGTACAAATGAATTCCAGAAGGAACAGAACTTGAAACACTCATCGTAAACGTTTCGCCATCACCATAAGCAAGAGTTGCAGAAAAATCTTGTGCAACTGTTCCTGTATAATCATATACACTATAATCACCTATAGGTGCGGCAGAATAATCCCATTCATTCTCAGACCAATCGGAATTACAATCATTATCGTTTGATGTCAAATCATATAAGATATTTCCATAAGTTTGATCAAAACGGTAATAGGCGATTAAACTTATGGGTAAGCTACTTTTGGGTATTTTTTTACACATATATTCTCTAATATCGGATTCCAATCGAACGGTATTCCAAACCCGAACTTCATCAATAATACCATCAAACATGATTGATTCATCCTGATCAACACCAATGTAAAGTCGTGCATTAAGAGTAAAATTTGTTAATGCCTGCTCTGTACTGACAGATACGCTTTCTTCTATTCCATTGACAAACATGGTCAATGAATCGGCAGTACTATCATAAGTATATGCAACATGATTCCATGTATCTATAGTGAGCACTGTATTTCCTGTATAACTTTTCACGGTTCCCCCATCATTTAAAACATCAACTCCGATTTTTCTGGTGTCAGTAATGAGCATTTGTGTAAATTTTCCTGTACCAATTGAAACAATACCACCATATGAAGAAGATTCAGGATATATCCAGGCTTCGATCGTATGGTCTGAAAGTGATATGTTTTTTGTGGTTGACGCTGAATATGAACCAGCAAAAGAAACGGCATAGCCTGAACCTGGCATGTCTGTAATTGTAAAAGCAAAGCTTGTAGATGATGTATAACCTGCATCGTCTAAAACAGTAATAACAATGTCTATGACAGTTACTTCTGAATATGCAGTAGGTGTCAAAGAAAATATGCATGATCCTGCATTATTTGATAATTTAGTTTGGGTTAATGGAAGAATTGTTTCATTACTACATGTAAGAGTTAATACCAGATTTCCATCCACAGTTTCATTGTCTGCTACATTAAAATTTATATTTTTTATTGTGTTAACTGTCATGGTATAGTCTTCAATTGTATCTATTGTTGGCGGCTCATTTACATTTAGGTTAAACGTTGTAGATGTATAGTTTCCATCCGTATCTGTCACTGTTATTTCGACAGTGACATCACCTGCCGTACTTGTAGGTGTTAATGTAGCTGTGCAATTTCCGGCACTATTGATAAGTTCTGTCTGGTTAATCGGCAATATTCCAGAATCTGAAGATGTTATTGTTAATGATAGCGTGTTCAAATCAACAGTATCTAAATCAGTAATCAGAAATGGAATGGATAAGGCTGTACTCACAGATGTTGTATAATCAGCGATTGGTTCTATTTCAGGTATTGACATCACTAATAAGTCAAAACTCGTTGTTGCTGTAAAGGACATATCATCTAAAACAATAATTTCAATAGTAACTGTTCCGGATGCAGACGTTGTTGGTGTCAATGTAATGGTGCAATCACCATTGACATCCTGAGTAAATAACGTATTTGCAATATCAATAATGCCTGGGTCTGATGATGTTAATGTTAAGTTTAAATCTATTTTAGCGGTTTCAATGTCATTGATTGTAAAAGCGATTGGACTAGTTGCTGTATTCATTGAGGTTGTGTAGTTGTTTATAGAACCAATCGTTGGATAAGTATTGATGGTCAGGTATAATATACTGGTGGCCGTTAAGGCATCCGGATCTTCAACGGTAAATGTGATTTCGACCCCACCATTAGCATCTGTAACAGGTGTAATTGTAGCAGTACAACTTTCAGCAATACAAGAAATAGATATGTAATCATCATCAACTTTTAACTGACTATTAGAAGCCGACGTTATCGTAAGACTATCCGCGTCATTGTCAACATCAGTGATTGTAATGCTGAGCGATCCTACTTCATTTGTATCGATTATCAATTCGTTAATGAATGTTATTTCAGGTGGATCATTGACAGGATTTACTGTTATTGTCAGTGGGTATGATGTTCCGCCTGATGGCACTTGAAATGAAAAAATATCGGTTCCATAAAAATTGGTACTGGGAGAATATTCAATAATAAGCGTATCTGATGCGGTACCACTTAGGGGGGAACCGCCTTCAACCGTAAATGCATCACCCTCAAGATCATATCCTGCAATTATTGTTAAAGCAACATCCTCATCTGTTGTCCGTTCAGACCAGGCTGTGGAATCGATCCAATTACTGACAAGCATAGTACCGGTTACCGCACAGTTAATTCCATTTGCAGTAACATCTGTAATGGTTGTGTATGACCAGGGCTCGTCCATTCGCCAGTATGCAATTAGCCCCGTTTCATCACCATTTAAAGGCTCGAACATATTATTCTGAATTTGAGATATTGTGCGCACATTGTCCCAAACGCGTATTTCATCTAATTTGCCTTTGAAAAGGTTTGTTTGATTGGGACCGCAACCAATATAAAAATTACCCGTTAAATCATAAGCAGCATCAGCCATGTTTTCTGTTAACCATACACCATCACAATAGATTGTCTGGGTTAAATCGCTTGCATCTAAGGTAATCGCCCAATGATGCCAGTCGGTGTCAGTGTACGCTCCTGTCGTTGCAAGGTTGGTATCGTATGAAAATTCAAAAGTGTTCGTTGCGCTAAAGCCAATGCACAATCCTTGAGCTGTATCACTGTGTCCAATAATATTGTATGTAGAGAAGTTTGCCCCCTTTTTTGCCCAAAACTCAATTGTAAATGAGGAATTGGCGAGAGTGACACTGTTGGTCTCATCAACAGCAAAATCATCCAATCCATCAAAGTATAATAGCTTACCAGAACCCGCAACAGAATCATGGTTGTCAAAAGCAATCATGAATTGTCCTTCTGTTTTGATACTATTAAAATAAACGGTTTCTGTACCATCATCGATATCAGCGCCATACGCAATAGCTGACCATGAGCCTGTACTTCCATTCTCACGCCAGAATAATTTGGCTAAAGGTGCGTTTCCACTGCTGGTAAACCCCGCGTCAGAAGTAAGTGTAAAATCAGCATTAAATGTGGTGTCACCTGTTCTGTTCAAAATCCAGTATTGTGAATCTAAAATAGTACTGCTTGAATCGGGTAATACATTGGGGGGTGTTGTTATTTTTGAGACAACAACTGTTTCTCCATGATGATAATTATATGTCATGGTCATATTAGTATCTGTAAAAGAAAGTGTTCCTATTGTTTCTGTTTGTGAAGCAGATGTACCCATTGGCAAAGTGGATTCAATCCATTCGGGTGGATCGGTTGTTGGAGTCAACGTTTGGTTGATTGCGCTTGCTGTTTTATCTCTGGCTAATAATAATACGCTTTCATTAAATTGCCAGTAAGATAGTAAATTGGTTTCATCACCATTTAATATATCATTCATGCTTGAAAAAATTTCAATATCACTTCGAATTCCAGACCATATCCGTATTTCATCCAGCTCACCTCTGAAAGGCTTTATTGTTTCAGCCGGATTCAAACCAATGTAAAGAACGCCTGATCCAGAATACGTACCAATAGTGTTCGTGTTTTTTAGTACGCCATCGACAAATATCCTGGCCTCTCCTGTTGAATTATTATAAGTAAACGCATAATGGTGCCAATTTGTATCGGTATAAGCCTCTGTTGTTTCGATAATATTTGTGTCATCAATTCCAAAAACAATTGTATCGGAAGCTGTAAATCCCATGTTTAAATTATTAAAATTTGTCCATGACGACGGCCCTTGCCCAACAACATACATGTCTACTGTTGTAAAATCTCTTCTTGCCCAATATTCAACTGTAAATGAAGTACTTGCTAAGTCTATTGCCGTCTCAGAAATCAAATATTGATCCACTCCATTAAATTTTAAGGCATAATTTAATGTTGACCCAAGCGTCAGACAATCACCCGTATTTAAGCTGGCTACTGGAATTGAAGAAAAGGTAATCTTATCATCTGTTATTGTTGGTGAAAGTGTATTTAGAATAGAATATGCCCCATTTTGACCTGATTTTTTGAGCAGGACAAAGTCTGTTGATGTTGTCAGATCCTCCAGTCCTGCTAAGGCAGTATCAAAAGCCACTTGAATAACACCTCCTGATACCCCGGTATCTGTCTTGTGAATCATCCATTCTCGTTCCATGGCCATATTAACGGTTGATGGAAGGTTAGTAACGGTTATGGCATTGGTTTCTACTCTATGGCCAAACAACAAATAATCTCCCTGGTTTTGCAAAAAAGTTGTATTGGTTATGGTCATTCCTGCTGATGAAGCACTTTCATTAATACCATCAGAATCCAATCCAATACCAGCAACATCCAAATCATAGTCACCAGCACTTGCAGTATCACCCGTATATTTATCATTGGCACTCAAAGCGATATTGTATTTTGAAGACAAATAATTATTAATCAGGATTCGTTCAACTGTTGTCAATTGACGATTATAAACGATGAGTTCAGCAATGCTGCCACTAAAAAAATTGGCGTCGTCGCCATCTTTTCCAATGGTAAATTTGGGACCATCTCCATTAATGAAATAGGGAACTGTATATTCAACCGTATCTGAAACATTGGTCTGAGCATGATAAACATCAATATCATGATACCTTACACCATCAAAAATAAATGAGACCAGTGTAATTGAATTACTGGCAGCGCTTGTCCCTGGACAGGTAACGGCAACAGAATCAGATGCGGCAACTGAAAAATATAACTGATTTGAATCATTAAGTTGACATCCCCACCCGCGATCACTTGAACTATCTCTCGCCATAATGGTTTGAAAGCGATTTTCATTTGAAGCATTCATCACCGCAAACACTGCCATCCCTGGATCGCCCTCAAAATCAAAAGCAGTAGAGGTATCCTCAAAAAAATTGCTGGTTCCATTGAATGTCACTGCTGGCCAATTGTTTGTAAATGTGTAAGAATAGGTTGGGCAATCAGAACAGGAAATCGAATAACCATTCGCATCTTCCCATGATGTCAGTGCTTCTCCATCACTTAAACCTGTCAGCTCATCAGCTTTTAACCACAGTTGAAGGGTTGAATTACCAACGGTATCTGCAACTCCTCCAGGGCCATCGTTAATGATAGGCCAAGCGCTGATGGAAAAAGTCTCGGTAATACGATCAACGCCACTGTTAGTCGTCCCGCCATCATCCCATAATACAACTGTAACGGTTGCGTCACCATACTGGCCGGCAGCCAGTGTGTAACTTAGGACGCCAGTAGTTCCAGATAAAGCAATAGCTGGTTGACTTGAAAAAAGTGTGGGATTAGTATTATCGGTAATAGAGAATGTCAGCGTTTGGGTATACTCATTTGCAGCGCCTACATCAACAGCAGAAGCCCAATAAGGATATGCATGGTATATTGAATCAGCAAGAATTCCTGGAAGATTTGGCCCTTTGGTAAATGTTGGTGCATCATTAACAGCCGTAGCTGTTATAGTATATGTTCTTGTGATTGTGTCTTGTGCACCATATGCTAAATAGCTTGTTCCCCCGTTATCTGATAAAATTACAGTTAGCGTCACAGAACCGTTCTCATCTTCTGAAAATGCGTATGTCAATGTTAAACTGTTTGTACTGGCTGTAACCGAGCTAAGTGTTGGGGCTGTGAGGAAAAGAGATTCATCTGAACATGTCCAGGTGAGAGATAAGGTCTGAGATCCTTCATTGTAGGCGCCAGTCGTCAATGATGTTGCCCATGACGCTATAGACTGCAGGCCATCATCTTCTAAAATAGATTGATTGGATCCTCCAGCGTAATCAGGAGGGTCATTCACTGGTGTAATGGTAATTGAAACCGTTGCTGTTCCAGTGTAATTTATCGTTTGTCCATCTGTAATAGTGTAAGTAAAACTATCAGAGCCATTGTGGTCTGTATCCGGGTAATAGGTATATGTACCATCTTGATTATTAACAACTGAACCATCTGAGGGGATAGGGTTAGTGGCTATTATGGTTAAAGTATGTTCTTCATAATCACTTGCCAGAGAAAATAAATCAATGGTAGAAACAGAATAATCTTCAAAAGTAGAGATTGAAACATCAACCAGATCCGGAGGGTTATTGATCAGATTCCATTCTTCAACTGCTACTGCTGCAGAAGTCTCAGTTGATCCGATTACGGTTAATTCTCCTGTTACAAGTACACCAATTGTATTTGAAGGAGCAGCAATCACGTCACTGATAACAGTCCAGGAATCAACGTTGCATTGACCATTATTGTTTGCGCCTGTTGCATAAGGTTTATTTGTACTATCAACAGCAACACTATGATACATACCAGCAGAAATGTGAACGATATTGCTCCATCCTGAAACGTCTCCCTGTCCCTGATTATTCTGACCAGTAAATAGAACACTTCCATCATTTTTTAGTCCGAGAGTGAAGTAATAGCCTGCAGAAACATAAATAACATCTCCCCAATCGTCAACATCACATTGACCGTAGGTATTACTTCCTGTACAAACAACAGTATTATCGGTTTTTAAGCCTACAGTATGAAGACCTCCGGCTGATACTTGACTTATGCCATTCCACCCTGAAAGAACGCAATTATCATAAGAATTTTTACCAATACAATAGGCATTTCCTGCTAAATCCACTGCAATTGTTCGATAGGGCCCGGTTGCAATATATTCTATATTTGCTGGAAAAGAACCAACATCGCATTGTCCGTAAGAATTGTCCCCAGTGCAGAGCACATCTCCATCATTTTCGCGAGCAACAGAATGCATTTTACCTGCTGCTACTTGAGATATATTTTCCCAGGTACTTGTAGAGCATTGGCCGTAGAAGTTATCACTGGTTGTGCATGACACTTTACCTGTAGTTGTAATAGCCAATGTGTGAAAAGTATTTGCTGAAACTTTAATTGATGATGCCCTGCATTTTTGAACACAGAGGATATTGATTAAAAAAAATATAATGGCAGAAAATGTGATTATCAACAACATTCTATCATTATGCAAGTTATTATAGATTGTTTTTTTCTGTTTCATAAATCCTACACATTTCTTTTATTATTATGTATTGCTTGGGTATTATTATTATGTATTACTTGGGTAATATTTAATTGGTCTATATTTTGGAATATGTTTTTTATTGTGTGATTATTCAACTTTGTTTTTTTCAATCACCTGAAGTGTAAGTCTGAAATTGTGAGTTTTTATCCATTCAAATTACGGAAAATCAAAATTAAATCAAAATTGTACAATAAATATCATAAAAAAACTCGCTGGATTGTGCCTGCTTTATTCGTTCTGATATTAAGACTGAAAACTAAGTCAGTAGTTCAACAGCAAACCCCTCCAAAAAAAGTATTAACTAATTTGGGGTAAATGAAGGATGATAATATGTGAGTAAATTGATAAAAAAATAATCTAAAAATATAGTGAATCATCATTGACGTAGCAAAAATAAGGAGTACTCGGGTATTAATTTGCTGGCCTGGGTAATTAAAGCATTTTGAGATTGAATTTGAATTGTTGCTCTTGATGAATTAAGAGTTTCTTCTGCAAGATTGGCATCAACTACTCTGTGCTTTGAATCTTCCATTTGTTCTGTTGCAAATTCCAGTCTTTCAATAATCGTTTCAAAACCATTTTCGTATGCCTGAATATCTGATTTAATGTTCTTCACATAACTGGTCGCATTTTCTATGATGCTTAAAGCATCATTTGCACCCTCTTGTGAAGAAATGTCAATTGTGTCCAATGCTTTTAATGTTGGTAATTTTGTAGAGTTAGTTGTTGAAAAAATGGCTTCTCCATCTCCGGTAAATAAGATAAACGGAGATTCAGATTGAATTTGAACATAACCTCCAACAAGTACTGATGGTTGAGCAAATTCATCTAACTCAGCTTCCATGCCATTTGTTGATTGTCCAAAAGCATCCATTCCAATTAACTTTAAAGTTGCTATCATTTCTGAATGGTTAAAATCTTCAATTCCAATATTATCTCCTTCTGAGGCATATAATTTTATTGATGTGCCGTCTGGAGAAAGTTCAGGTGCAATATGTGTGGCAGCAGTATGAGATGAGATATCTTCATAAAGTGGAGATAAATCACTCGTAGAAGTTATTGTTGCACTTATCTGTGCTTCAGATGAACCATACAATGTAAAGGAAATATCACCCGCTCGACTGAGATCATATATCTTTGCATAAGAAACAGCTTTTGCGTTAACACCTGTCATATCACTCTTTTCATTAATAAATGCTGCTATTTGTTTGGCTGTTGAATAATCCTGGAATTCAATATATTCAGCACCAAAATGCCCCTGAATTGTAATGCTATCATCTGTGGAAACGCCTGTGTCTAACCATGAGTAAATAGGACCGACATGATAATCAGCACTATTCATTGTTCCACCTGAAAGAATTTCATGTAAACCTATTTGGTCTGGACGTGCAGATTTAATTGATACACTTAGAATCTGCCCTATGGATGCCCCCACCTGAATATCTTGAGTTCGATAGGTACCATCCAATAATTTTCGCCCTCTAAAGGACGTTTCAGTGGAAATTTGTTTGAGCCTATCCTGAAGATTATCAATCTGTTCCTGAAGTGACATTCTTTCGTTGTTTGTCGTGCTATTATGAGAGGCTTTTTCGGCCAATTCATTCATATACCCTAAA
>Ga0272440_1001769_pt1 | contig 17346 bp, 18 predicted proteins | sample SSMMMBAug17_FD_192440 | JGI IMG/M metagenome (GOLD analysis project Ga0272440, IMG submission 192440) | Marine sediment archaeal communities from Little Sippewissett salt marsh, Falmouth, MA, United States - SSM-MMB-Aug17 | ecosystem: Environmental > Aquatic > Marine > Wetlands > Sediment ... | reverse complement strand
ATCGACTTGAATTAAAAGAATCTCTGGATAAATCATTTGTTGAAGAAGTCTGTGCTTTTGCAAACTCTGGCGGTGGAAAAATTATTTTAGGAGTTTCAGATAAAGGAATGATCAAAGGGATCAACACCGACAATTCATTTCGTTCAAGAGTACAGGATACAATAAAACTCGAACCTAAACTGGATGTCACCATTGCAGTTGTAGGTAACTTGATTGTGGTTGATGTTCCTGAAGGGGCAGAAAAACCATATGCCTGTTCTAAAGGTTTTTTTGTCAGGATTGGACCCAATACGCAAAAATTATCCAGAAATGAAATCGTTTCTCTCTTTCAAAAGGAAGGCAGGATCCGATTTGATGAAATTGAAAACAGAAAAGCGGATCTCGAACGCGACTTTGATGAAACCGCTTTTCAAAAATTTCTTCAATTTGCTTCTATTACACCATCCATAGATCGAACTTTTTTATTACGAAATCTGGATTGTATAAATGAGAATAATAAATTAACTAATGCAGGCGTCCTTTTTTTCTGCAAATCTACTGAATTTTTATTATTTCATGCGACTGTCGTATGTGTTCTGTATAAAGGCAATCAGAAGTTACATATTTTGGATAAAAAAGATTTTATGGGAAATATCGTTGATAATATTAATAATGCAATGACTTTTGTCAATCGCCATACCAACCTCATTTACAAGATAGATAGTTTAAGACGTACTGAAATCCCAGAAATCCCTGAAGTTGCTTTGAGAGAATCCATTGTTAATGCGGTTTGCCATCGTGATTATTTTCAAAAAGGGGCCAATGTCATGATTGAAATTTTTGATGATTGTGTTTCGATTACAAATCCGGGCGGTTTGCCTGCGGACTTAAAACCATCAGAATTTGGATCAAAAAGTGTTGTTAGAAATGCTGTGATCGCCTCTCTCTTGCATAGAATTGATTATATTGAAAAAATTGGAACAGGTATCAACAGGATCAAAAATGCTGTAAGAGAACATGGGCAATGCAATGTGAGCTTTTCATTTGATACCTTTTTTACTGTGACTTTCCGGAGAAATATAAAAAACAAGCATTTAATCGGAGATAACACGATTACAAAGGTCGGAGATAATTCAAATAAGGTCGGAGATAGTTCAAACAAGGTCGGAGATAATTCAATTAAGGTCGGAGATAGTTCAAACAAGGTCGGAGATAATTCAATTAAGGTCGGAGATAATTTGCTTGAAAAGGTCGGAGATAGGTTGACAAAAAATCAATATGCCATTCTTGCATGTATCAGGGACAACAATAGGGTATCAGCACGTCAGCTTTCAAAAAAGGTTGGAATTTCTCAAAGAAAAATTGAAGAAAATATTGTTAAGTTACGAAATAAAAAAATAATCAAACGTATCGGTTCACCAAGAGGGGGGCATTGGGAGGTGTTTTTATCCTGATCACTCGAAGTGCCAGTCACCGCTTTTCCCCCCTGTTTTTTTAACGAGATGGATATCAGAAATGATCATACCTTTTTCAACAGCCTTGCACATATCGTAAATTGTTAATGCAGCCACAGAAACTGATGTCAAGGCTTCCATTTCAACACCAGTTTTGGCATCAGTTTTAACCATACTTTGGATTAAAAAACTGTTCGTTTTGATTTGTGGGAAAAAATCAACTTGAACCTGGGATATTGGAAGCGGATGACATAAAGGAATTATTTCTGATGTTTTTTTTGCAGCCATGATACCAGCAATGCGTGCGGTTTCCAGAACGTTTCCTTTTTGCGCTTTATCTTGAACGATGGTCTCAAAAGTATCAAGGGACATGCGAATCATGCCTTGTGCAATGGCAACCCGTGTTGTAATCGACTTATTGGATACATCAACCATGCGAACAGCGCCATTGCTGTCCAGATGTGATAACTGATTAATTCTGTTCATAATATTCTGTTTTTGATGTTACAAACATTTTGATTTCATCAAGGGCTTCACTCAAAGTGGCAATTACATTTTGACGAATATCACCAGCAACAACAAGATACATAATGGTATCCCCTACTTTCAAATCAATATCGTGAATAATTTCAATTAGAACATCCACAATACCAGGGCGTTCACGATAGCGCGTAATAATTTTGTGAAGTGCGTCCTTGTTGACCTGAACGCGCAATCCGCTGACAATTTTTCCAGTACTTGATGTTTGTCTCACAACGCCTTCATGGCTTAATATCATGCCGGACTTATGATAGTCAGGATGATTTTTGATTTGATCAATAAGATGTTTCATGGTGGGATCAACTGACAAACATGTTATTTTCATCAAGTAACGCTTCAGCGACTCTCAAAGCATCATCAATACTTGGAATATTATCGATGATAGTGCCTTTAATTTCAACAATATATGCTTGATTGCCATCCAAATCAGATTTAGACCGGATGTACAAATTGACATAACTACCGATTTTCATGTAATGGGCACTAAAATTTTGTTTTCCCTTGTATACACATGTTTCAGTAATATGATGTAACATAAATTGTTGAATCATTTTTGGAAGTTTCATTATTTCCTCACAATCTGTTGGTAAAAATACCTTCAGGGCAAAATAAAAAGATTAATTTTCAATATTATCAGATATAGCGTTTTCCAGTCGGCCAACAACGATACCGGCAGTGGCATCACCCCAAACATTGACAGCAGTGCGAAATTGATCCAATATGCGATCAATGGCCAGAATTAAACCGATACCATCCAGTGGCATACCGGCAGCAGTCAATACGATACCCATAGTAACGAGGCCAGCACCAGGAATAGCAGCTGCGCCAATTGCTGCAAGAGTTGCTGTAATAAAAATAATGGCCTGCATCCCTACACTCAGTTCAATGCCCATTAATTCTGCAATAAAAATGACAGCAATGGATTCGTACAAGGCGGTGCCATCCATGTTGACTGTTGCTCCCAAAGGCAGCACAAAATTTGTCACTTTTTTATCAACACCTGCTTTTTTGGTCAGACATTCCATTGTCAAAGGCAGTGTTGCAGCACTGGAGGCAGTTGACCAGGCAGTCATGATAGCAGGAGAAAGGGCTTTGAACAATTTTAATGGATTATATCGACCAATAATCATAACCAAAAGAGACAGGGTAACAGCAGCATGAAGAAACAGACCAAGTAAAACTGTAAATGCATATTTTCCTAGTGCAAACAATGCATCCAGTCCCAAATCCATAAATATAGCTGCCACGAGACAGAAAATACAATAAGGTGCAATGACCATTACAACCATGACTGATTTCTGCATGATTAAATCCAATCCATTGATAACTTCAGTAAGAGGCTCCGATTCTCTTCCGACAACTGCTGCCATAATTGCAAAAAAGATTGTAAAGAAAATAATTTGAAGCACATCACCTGTGGCCATTGCACCGGCCGGATTTTTGGGGATCATGTTTACAAGGGTATCAATGATAATAACTGCAGCGCTTCGTTGACCAACATCCTGTGATGCGACTTCATGTGGAATATTGGTTGTAATGTTGAGGGCTGCCAGCGCTTCCTTATCTATACCTTGTCCAGGATGAATAATATTTACAAGAATCAATCCCAAAAAAACAGCCAATGCTGTCGTACTCATGTAATATGCTACTGTTTTTCCACCAATTTTGCCAAGGTCTCGAATATCACCCAGATTGACAACAGCCATGTATATAGAGGCAAAGACCAGTGGCACAATCATCATGCGTAACAAACGAATGAAGATATCACCTGTGTATTTAAAAAATATTTTTAACAAAAATATAGGTCCGCTAGTTACTCCCGGACCGGCGTATTGATATAGAAAAATACCAAAAACAATACCGGCAATAATACCAATAAGTATTTGCCATTGAAGATCAAGTCCTCTTTTTTTCTTGCCATTCATTCATGCCTCCTTGGAGTGGCAGGTTATTTCATGTATTTATCTAACAACGTATTGAAATAATCTGTTGTTTTTAATTCCATAACAAATACATTCAACATGTTCAACCATTCCTGATTTCCTTTTTGAATTGCAAATGCATAATAGTCCACTTTAAAAGGTTCAGGAAAGACCACGATTTTATAAAGCGTTTTTTTACGATTATCATTAATCCAGACTTTTAAAAAGAGTTCATCGTGAATCATAATATGTGCGCGTCCATCAAGCACAGCCTGGGCTGCCTTCTCATTTGTGTTGTAGAAACGTAATTTTGCTTCAGAAAAGTATTCTGGAACAATTCTGGCCGGTGCTTTGCCTTTTGTCAGGGCAATTATCAGATCTTTTTCCTTATCATGTTGTTGTAATTTATTTTTGAACTCCTGGTATGATAAATTCATCGGAATGTGATCTTTACCAGCCTGAACTTTGTTTATCATAATGGAAAGACCTGTTTTAAAATAAGCATCACTAAAAGTAATTGCCTTGGATCGTGCAAAAGTTTTTGTCATATCTGCCATGATAATATCAATATGTCCATTTTGAAGCATGGGGATCAAATCCGAAAACTGATTTGGAATAACTGTTTCAGAGGATACACCCAATTGACTTGCCAGATAGTCCGCCATATCAATATCAACACCAATCTGTTTGCCGCTTTCTGGATCAATATAAGAAAAAGGCTTGAAATGTGGATTGACACCTACACGGATTATTTTGGAATCCTTGATTCGTTGCAAAACAGGTGAACCCCCTGTTTCAATCTCAAAGGATACCCCCTCACCATAAACTGTTGAAATTAAAAAACAATACAACAAAAACAACCATAGGATTGCAGCTTTTTTCATTGTTTCCTCCTGCAATTTTTCTTATCGTATACTCAATTTAGAATATACGTGTCCTTGTCAAATGAATTAAATTCGACACCATCTTGTATCAAAGCATTATTCAGGTCTATATTGTTTGTTGATGCTCTGATGGGCCATGTGTTTAGATTTGTTGAGCAATTCTCATGCCACAATTGTATTGATAATAATCTTTGCTGAAAAAATTCAATTGAGATTTCATACCTTCCTATATATATAGACACGAAAAAATGAATTTTCTTACACTTTTTTTTTATTTTTTTTATTTTTTTTTTATTTTAGAATTTGCAATGAATAGAAATGGCAATTCCTGGTTTTTTTGTGTACTTGTTTAGGAAAAAACCAGGAACTTTTTTTTTGATGCAGCATTGGGGTCAATAGTGATTATTCTGTTTTCTGAAAACATTTTTCACTATATTTTCGCCACAATTGCCAACACATATTCTTTGACAGGCGATCCTCACGAAGACATTCACCCAGATTATCATCCCACTCCAAACGACAGGATCGAACGCCATCACCTCTGTCAGTGTCACATCGCCAAAAGCAAGGCTCAATACAACCATCATAAACATTTGATGGCCCCCCAAATTGATCTCCTTTTGATTTAAGCTGTTTTTGCTTTTCAGCGAAATTTTCACAGTTGACCTGACATTTCATTAAACATACATAAGGATCAGTTGCTAATGCCGATTGAAAACTAAGCAATGAAAAGAACCCCACAATAAGTGTTATTTCAATCAGTTTATTTAATGATTGAAAAACAAAAAGTTTTCTAAATAAATTCAACATGCTGTATCCTCCTTTAATGATGAATTTCCAAATTATGTAAATTTTTATAACATGTTTTTAATCTAATATCTATTAATTTTTCAAAGTATCATAAGAATGTCAGCAAATAGCATGTATTATGGGGAATCACCCAATAATTGGTTGTAAATAACTTTAAAAAGGCAATTTAAAAAGTCATGATCCGGATGTCAGTATATTTGGGTTGGAATTTGAAATATATATATTGTCAACTGACAATAATTTCAATGCCCTCATCCTTTTCGAGCAACATTAAGGTACTGTTGCTGAAGCATGGATAAAAAATATTTTTTTGTACCGAACCAATCACTGGACGTTTCAGGACATATCATTACGAATTGGTTGTCATCAAAAAAAAAAACCTGAAATATATATTCAGATCGCCATGTTGATTGTTGATAAATAATTTTCATTTTATCAGCATGGGAATCAGTTAGATGCGCGCTGTCCCAACCATGAAAAATAAAGGTTAATAATTCTATGGTTGCATTTTTATTGTTGAAATATGGCAGTGATAGACAATTTGTATTTGAAACAGATGCTGACAAACAATTTTTTGAAGAATTATCCTTTTGATGGCTTTGTTGAGAACTTTTTATAATATTCGATCCATTGCAAGCATATATGAATATATAAACACAGATACAAAGGGTCCATTTGCAAACATTCAAAAAGCTCATCTTACCGGCTTTGATTGAATTTTTTCATCAGATCCTGAATTGTCGTTGTCGATGAATTGCTTTGATTTGGTTTTTTGGATCTTTTCGTACTTATGTTATTTCTGCGGCCACTGCTTGATATGTTTTCTTGAAGCGCTTTGATCGATAGCCCAACTCGAGAACGATTAAGATCAATCTCTTTCACCATAACTTTAACAATATCACCTACCTGTACAACCTTTCTTGGATCATCAACCCACTTATTGGAAAGTTCGGAAATATGAACAAGGCCATCCGCTTTCAAGCCGATATCGACAAATGCACCAAAATTAGCAACATTTGAAACCCGACCTTCAATTGTCATGCCTTCTTTGAGATCATCAATGGTGCGAATATCGTCACGCCACTTAGGTGCTTTAAATTCTGGGCGCGGGTCTCGTCCAGGTTTGAGTAATTCTTCTTTAATATCCGCCAGAGTGTATTTGCCAACGCCCTTGGATTCATCAATAAATTTTTCAAAATTAATTTTTTTGACAACCTCAGGATTGCCCACCAGCCTGTCAAGGGGAATTTCCATTGCATCAGCCATTTTTTCAACCAGTCCATAACGTTCTGGATGAACCGCTGTGGTGTCCAGGATATTTGCAGCGCCCAAAATTCTTAAAAAACCAGCACACTGTTCAAATGTTTTGGGTCCCAGGCCTTTGACATTTAAAATTTCTTTTCTGGCGCGAAATGGTCCCTTTGCATTTCGTGTATTAATAATTTCACGTGCAATTCGGTCTGAAAGGCCGGAAATATATTTTAACAGTGATGCTGATGCTGTATTCAATTCAACGCCAACTGTATTAACCGCCTGTTCAACAGATAGCGCCAATTCTTTTGTAAGGGCTTTTTGATTAACATCATGTTGATACTGACCCACACCTAAGGATCGGGGTTCAATTTTCACAAACTCAGACAATGGATCCTGCATGCGTCTCGCAATAGACACAGCGCCTCGGATAGCAACATCCAGTTCAGGTAGTTCATCGCGGGCAACCTGTGACGCTGAATACACAGATGCGCCTGTTTCCGGGACAATTGCAACAATAATATCAAGCAAACCTGCTTCCTTGACAATGGCTTTGACAAAAGCGTCGGTTTCACGACTCGCTGTTCCATTGCCAATGGCAATTGCTTTGATTTTATGGGTTTCAATCATTTTCAATATAGTTTTTGTCGCATGTTCGATACGTTCATTTGGCGGAACAGGATATATAACCCCTGTATCAAGCACCTGACCTGTTGTGCCAACAACTGCCATTTTACAGCCTGTTCGATACCCTGGATCTAATCCCATAACAACTTGTTGTCCAAAAGGGGGTTGCATCAGCAACGATTTTAGATTGGTTCTAAATACAGAAATGGCTTCTTGTTCCGATTTATCCTGAAGCTCGTTTCTAATTTCATTAGAAATTGATGGTCTGAGCAATCGTTTGTAAGCATCTGCAGATGCCTCAGCCACTTGATACCCACAGGGAGAGTCCAGTGGCAAATTCCAGTAATTCTTCAAGGATTCCAATTCGGTATCATCGTCAATTTTAATTGAGGAGATCAGAAAGCCTTCGCGTTCACCACGAAGTATAGCAAGCATCCGATGAGATGGAACATCACAAGCGCGTTGACTGAATTCAAAATAGTCCTGATAATCCTTACCCGATTCTTCCTGTCCCATAATCACGCGTGATTCTAACATGGCATCACGCATCATTGTTTTTCGCATATGGGTTCTATTGTCAGCGGACTCAGCAAAGGTTTCTGCAAGTATATCTCTGGCACCGGCAAGGGCATCAGCAATATTTTCAACGCCTTTTTCCGAATCAAGATATTTTTCGGCAAGATTTTCTGGTAGTTCATTTGAAGTCGCTCCTGCAAGAATCTCTTCTGAAAGCTGTTCCAGGCCTTTTTCACGTGCTATCTGAGCCCGGGTCCTACGTTTGGGTTTATATGGCAGGTATAAATCTTCCAGAAGCTGTTTTGTCCTGGCAGCACGAATTTCGGTTTCAAGTTCATTTGTCAATTTGCCTTGTTCTTCAATACTTGAAAGGATTGTATCACGACGTTGTGCCAGTTCAATAAAATATTCTCGCTGCCTGGCGATGATTTCAATTTGTTCATCCAGTAAAGAACCAGTTGCTTCTTTTCGATAACGCGCAATAAAGGGTATTGTAGACCCCTCTGCCAATAAGCGGTCTGTTGCAACAACCTGTGCGCCCTGACAGGATGCTGTTGTGGCAATTTCTTCGATAAATTGTTGTTCGATATTTTTGTATTGATCCATAAATTTCCTCGTTATTCGCATTTAGGAAAGCTCTGAAAATAAGTTCCTCATTTATTAATTGTTCATTTTGTTTTTGAACCTGGATTACACTGAAGAAGATGAATAAGATGAAATAAAACACTTTTAATTCATCTTATTCATCTTCTTCAGCGTAATCCAGGTTCAAAATGAATAGAATTGACTCTTTCAGAAATGGGGAACTTATTTTCAGAGCATTCCTTAGGAATACTTGAAAAAAGTTCCCATTTCAAAAAAATGTTCGTATTGGGGGTTATTTCTGACAGTTAATCACTTCAAAGGTAACACGTCGCTGTGTAGCATTCTTTATCCTTGCGTGACGATGATCAATTGGAATTGATGCCCCAAACCCCTTCGTTTTTAATTGATAATGACGCAATCCCAAACTTAAAAGATAAGCCATCACAGATTGTGCACGTTTGTACGATACATCAAGACGATTCTTTTTGGAGCCAGATTGATCCGAGTGACCTTGAATTTCTATGCAGACATGATTATCTTCTAAAATTTTTACAAATGGTAACAGACTCATTTCTTGTTTACGCGTCATATAAAACTGATTTTGTTCATAAAACAGGACAGGCAATTGCCAACATCCATTTTCATCAACTGACGCCCCTTTATATGTATTGTTACAGCGATCCAGTCCATCGAAAACCCCATCGTTGTCAGAATCTTTGGGGCATCCGCTGGTATCAACCCATGCGCCCGATGGTGTATTTTTACACTGATCGTTTTTATCAGGAATGCTATCAAGATCATGGTCATAAATAGGCTGTAAAAAGAAAAACTGTACAAAATTTTTGAGCTCTTTGTATGACAAAAGTTGTTCCGCATAAAGGATTTTTATGCTATTTCGAAGAGATGATAATGTTTGAGATAATTCAACTGTTCGTTCCGGATCACCGACCGATATGCAGCAAATTGAAAGCCGATTGCCATATGTATTGATTATTGATTGAAAAGCAATATTGATTGACGCATCATTCATATCAAAATCGCTGATAACAATCAATCCTATGTTTCCTTTACTGGCTTGAAAATCTTCTTTTACAGCAAGAATTGCATCATGAAAAGGCGTTTCTCCACCTGGATTTATTTTTGTTAATTGACTGATATCCAATCGTGAATCTTGATATGGAGAAATATGAAACAACTGTTGTTCATTTTCGCAAAAATGACAGGAACCTGTTCCCAAAACATGGAACCCTATGGGCGTACGAATTGCCGATAATGATGCATTGATATGATGAAGTGTCACTATCGCTGTTTTGAATTTTTCCTGCCCCATATATGGTTCTGTCATGGATATGGAAGCATCCAGGATGACAACCAGTTGATCAATCTTTTTTTCAAATGCTTTATTTTGTAATTCTTCGTGAAAGTTATATGGCTTAAATGTGGGCTGCCTTATCACACATCCACTGCATGTAATGATCAGATATAAAAGAATAACCAAACATTTATTGAAAAATAATGAATTGATTCTTTTCAATTTATATTACCAATTAGATCTGTAACTAATTTGTTTTAATGAAAAAATTAACAATATCAATGTTGATAACAAAGCATAGCATATTGATTTTAGTTGTCAACAAAAAAATTGATCCAAGGCATCAATGATATCCATCACCTGTGCTGTACTGCATGTTTTTTGTCCACAATCCCGCCGCCAGAACAGTTAAATAGATAGAAATTGACAAGCCGATCAAGAATAGTGCAATCAATACCTTTGCCATATCGCTTTGTGACAATGCAATGCTGATTTGATAGCCTATCCCTGATTCAGCGGAAAGAAATTCAGCCACAATTGTGCCAACCATAGCAAGGGTGGCGCTGCCTTCAATTACAGTTAAGATTTTTTTTTGATGTTCATAAGCACGAATTTTGATTTCCAGATCCCATGATAACGTATTTGTCACATTATAGTAATGTTCTATGTCAGGTACCGGTTCGGTAAATACGCCTACAAAGGTTAGCAGTAGCGGAAAATAACAAATCATTGAGGTAATCAAAAGTCTCGGTAATAAGCCATCACCCATCAGAATAAAAATAATGGGTGCAATGGCAACAACTGGATATGCCTGAATTTGATATGCCCCAGCTTTGATGAGCGTTCCCGCAAAAGAATTCATGCGGCCCAATATTCCAATGACACATGCAAGAATAATTGAAAGCAGGTGTCCAATGATTGCAATAATTATGGATTCGATGACAGCTCGAACATAAACAGGTAAAATTTTATTTGCTGTAAACACAATATCAGAAATCGCAGGGATAACATAGTCAGATAATCCAAAGCTGTATTTTATCAGAAAAAGCATTGTCAATCCACTGATATATAAAATAAAAAACTGAATGATTCGATTATGTGGCATGAACAATCTCCAACATGTTTTCTTTCAATTGATCAGAATTAATTGTATTATTGTAAATATTTTGTCCTTTAAATTTAAGGGCTTGCGGTGAATGGCCAACAGAACGAAGCACCACAATCTGATCGCAAAATTTGCATATCTCACGAACATGATGGGAAATATAAATAAAAATTTTTTCTGGAAATTGTTCTTTGATATAAAGAATGATTCTTTCTCGCATGCTTTCATCGACATTGGCGAGACTTTCATCCATAATCAGAGCCGGGTGCTCCTGTAACAAGTATCGAATCAGGTTCACCCTGTTTTTTTGCCCCAATGACAATTGGTTAAATTTTGAATGCAAACAATTGTCAATACCAAATACATGCATCATATGTTGACATATTTCTTTGGTGTTTTCTGGTAGAATAGAATTATAATGCATCTGAATTGTTTGCCATCCGGGAAAACGCTCCTGATTTGTTGTATAGATAATCTGTGATGAACCCGATTGATTAATGATTGTTCCCTTATCAGGGATCATCAAACCCGATATGATTTTAGCCAGTGTTGATTTTCCAACGCCCGATTCTCCAAACAATGCATGAAAACCAGGTCCATTGAATTCAAAGGAAATGTGATTGAAAATCTGTTGTTGTTGATTGTATGAATAGGATATGTTTTTACATTGAAGGTTCATGGGGTAATTGAATAAAAAATTGTCTGACAGGTCTTATATCGCTGACCTGTCAGAACAATAGGAGCGTGTTATCCATTTTTTTGTTGAAAGTTTTTCATAAAATCAACCAAAGCTTCAATGGATTTCATTTCACATGCATTATAGATAGATGCACGACATCCACCAACAGAACGATGCCCTTTGAGCCCACCCAGGTCGTTTTCAAGAGCTTCAGCAACAAATTGTTTTTCAAGGTTTTCTGATGGCAATCTGAATGTGACATTCATCAGGGAGCGACTGTCAGGGGCCGCAGTACCCCGGTAAAAGCCATCATCAGACATAAGATCATAAAGTAAATTGGCTTTCTTGACATTCATATCATGAATAGCTTCCAATCCCCCAACAGTATTTTCCAGCCATTCTAAAACCAGTTGAACTGTATAAATTGCAAAACATGGTGGGGTATTATACAAAGAATTCTTTTGTGAATAGGTTGTATATTTCAGCATTGATGGCAACTTTTCTGGTATTTTTTCCAACAGGTCTTTTCTAATGATAACCATGCAAACACCGGCAGGGCCTAAATTCTTTTGGGCGCCCGCGTAAATCAGGCCAAAAGGCTTCATATCTAAAGGGCGGCTTAGTATGTCTGATGACATGTCAGATATAATTGGAATGCCATTGGTGTCTGGAAATTCATGCCATTGTGTCCCTTTTATCGTGTTATTGGAGGTAATATGCACGTAAACCGCATCTGAGGAGAGATTGAGGTTTTTGGGGATGTATGAAAAATTTTGATCCTCTGATGATCCAGCAACTGCAACCTTTTTATTTAAGATATTGGCCTCGTTGATTGCTTTTGTAGACCAGGTTCCTGTGTTGATATAATCTGCCGATTTGCCATCGGGTAAAAGATTCATAGGAATCATTGTAAATTGAAGGCTGGCACCGCCTTGAATAAATAGAACTTCATACGTATCATCAATTTTTAACAACCGCCGGGTCCGCTCTTTGGCATCATTGATCACATCATCGAATGCTTTTGAACGATGACTGATTTCTGTAATTGACATACCGGTATCTTGATAGTTCAAAAATGTGCTTTGAATTTTTTTCAAAACCGGCAATGGCAATGTGGCAGGGCCTGGATTGAAATTGTGAATCCGATTGTCCATTCTTTCTTCTCTAACCTTTCTACTCGAGTCACATAAGCTCATTTCATGATTGTTTTGGCATTGATCCAAAAACTTACGCGAGCCAAGTTTTTATTATATTAATCATCTTGCCTGATGTTATCCAATTGCATCAAGCATTACCATTTAATCAATCCGCAACTATGCCTTTATTCTGTAAAATTGTCAAGGAATATTATTGAAATTAAAAGGTAGTTTTAACTGAAGAAGAAAGAATATTGGCTTGATATTTTTCCATCACCCTGTTGACAGCACTGAAAGGGGTATATCGGCATTCACTGATATCCTTGTCAATTTGAGGCAATATTGATTTTACCTCTGGATTTTGAAAAAACATATTTTTTAATTGTTCTTCAATCAAAGAATAAAACCATTGCAACGTTTGTTTTCTTCTTTGCTCAAAAAAAATACCAGACGATTTTGTTTTATGGCAAAATGACATGATAACATTCCAGATTTCAGCAATACCATCTCCTGTAACAGAAGAACACGTATAAGCGTGGGCTCGCCATCCAGCGATAGAGGGTTGAAGATAATGAAGTGCGCGTTCAAATTCATTTTTTGCAGATTCAGCACGAATTTTGTTGTCGCCATCAGCTTTGTTGATCAGCAAGGCATCCGCCATTTCCATAATGCCTTTTTTGATGCCTTGAAGTTCATCACCAGCATTTGCCAACATCAGCAACAGGAAAAAATCAACCATTGAACGAACAGATATTTCACTCTGTCCCACGCCGACAGTTTCAATTAAGATAACATCAAAGCCAGCAGATTCGCAAACGATTATAGACTCCCTAGTTTTTTGGGCAACTCCCCCCAATGTACCGCTAGAGGGAGAGGGACGTATAAAGCACCGGCGATCACGTGATAATTTTTCCATTCGTGTCTTGTCACCAAGAATGCTGCCGCCTGTAAGACTGCTGCTCGGATCAACTGCCAGGACTGCAATTTTGTGACCTTTTTCCAGTAAAAAACACCCCAATGCTTCTATAAATGTACTTTTTCCAACACCAGGTACACCAGTGATGCCGATACGAATAGATTGGCCTGTGTGAGTCGTCAATTGATTCAGTATTTCTTGGGCCATATCTCTATGCTTGATTGAATTGCTTTCAATCAATGTAATTGCACGTCCAAGAATCGCGCGATCCTGGTTCAGTATGCCTTGAATGTAATCATCAATGGTTAATTTTTTTCGATAAATGATTTTTTTTGAGGAACTATGTCTTGATTTGTAAGTCAGATTACCATCATGACCATCAGATACGCCTGGAATAATACTCGATGAATAAGCTTTGCAGTTATCCTGTGCCCATTCTGGCTTATTGTTTAATGTATTTATCATGACAGGCCCATTTGTTTTCCAATATATACCATTATAAGGCCAAAAATCATCAAACCAAAGCCGATTCCACGAAGAATTTCTTCAGGCGCTTCAATTAATTGAGAGAACCAGATTTTAAGCTTCTCCGGTGATAAAAACCAGGGGATTCCTTCAATAATCATAATTACGCCAATGATATATATGAAAAAGCCCATGAAAAGTGCCATTCTTTTTGATAAAAAATAATTAAGAGACAAGGCTTTCGCCCTGTCTCTGTATGAAAACAGTGGGTATACGATCAATTGTAGGGTTTATTTACTTGCTATAATACCCATTTATCAAGTTATCCTCAAATTTGTCCAAAAGCCCTGTGTCTTTCATTTGAGTCAACCCTTTATTGATGATATCTATCTTCGATTGACTATCCTTACTCATTTTTGTTGCTATAAAATGCGCAGTATTCTCTATTAAAGCTTTTGGATTATTTGTAACAAGGGCAAATTGAGATGCCGGAAACTCATTTTGTAATATCCAGTATCCAACACCCAAGTCACAAAGCATGATATCGATTCTTTTCTTGAGAAGTTTTTTAAAGCCTGAGATATCCGAAGTCGAAGAATCAAGCTTGAATCCATATTTTTCGGATGCACTATTAAACTGATCGCCATATGTGTAACCATGCGTTATGCCAATTGAAAATTTTTTCAAATCTTCTAGCTTACTCCATTCAACAACTTTGTCTTTTCGATGAAAAAGGACTGTGGTAGAAGCACTAACAGGTTTACTGAATAAAAATTCTTCCTGACGCTGTTTGTTCTTGAACCAGGCCGCACTTCCATCAAATTTCCCCTCTTGTGCCATCACATAAGCACGTTTCCATGGAAGAAAATTGTATTCAACCTGATAGCCCTGGGTTTCAAAGGCATTGGCAATTATGTGAAGAGAATATCCAAAATGTTTCATTTTTTCGGATGTGTAGGGCGGCCATTCACCGGTGCTTATCACAATCTTTTCCTGTGAAAATGCAAGCGCCTGAAATAAAAAGAAATAAAATAACATTGGTAAAATAATTAATTGTTTTTTCATTATAACTCTCCTTTTCTTAAATAAATTAAGTATTGATGATCAGTGATTAAATCTTGAGATATTAGGAACAGGTGTAACCAGCACCAAAAGCAAAAAGGAATTGCTTTGATGAAAAATTGGTTATTACCCCGAAAAAAAATTGTTGATAAAGCCGCTCATCTTTTGGTGTCTGGTTAACAAAGGTATTGTCTTTCTAATTATTTAAATTGGTTACTGATTTCTTTGTTGAAAACTTCCGAAAATCGTGTTTTTGTTCCGAACATGCAATTACCAAGAACTTTTTTTACAATAACCAATAACGAAAATGTTTGTAATGAACCTTTTTATTAATGTTGAAAAATGTCTTCGCTAAATGTTTATTATTGTTTTTGTAAATGACTATGATATTGAGTAATTAATTTTAATTTCATCAAAGCCTAAAGCAAAATCAACAGCTCTATGCAATTCATTTATTTTTGTATTTGATAGTGTAGTTATAAGAGAGCCAATTTTTCCCTTAGAAACTGTTTGTATATGGTCAAGATTAATGGCACAGTCAATCTTCATACCATCTTCTTTACTTAAAAACACTTCCGAAGGAATATCACGAATTGTTGATGTTATTGGCGCAACAGTAACTTCACCAAGGTACTCTATGATCGAATTTCTCGTCAATATAACAACCGGTCTTTTTTTATCAGGATTCTGGAATTTGTACCATCTAACATCACCTCGTCTCATCAATCACCCCATACTTGTTCATTTTCCCAATGGTTAAATTCATTCGAGGCAACTGGTTGTGATAAATATCCTAATTGATGTTTAGCTTCCATTTGATCTATTTGTGAGTCTATGATCTCAACTCTTATTGAAATTTGTTCTTTGTTTATTTTTTCTAACTCTTCAACCATTGGAATAAAGAAACCATTTGAAATTTTTTTTGCTTCAACTATCATATAATAACCTTTGCTTATTTCTGCTTATTTTTGATTTTTTGTTTCATATTATCAATTACCAAGAACCTTAATATTTATGTTGAAAAATGTTCTCGCTAACTGCAAAATTTATGACAGCCAAACCGATTGGCTAATTACACACAATTATGAGTAATTTCATTTGTAACGCTAATTTACAGCCTTGTAGCTGGCATAAATTTTGCCTAACGTGATAGAAACCGAGAACTTTGATCTTTAACCAATTACATAAGTATTAGCAATGAACCTTTTAAATTATGTAGGATAATGTTCTCGCTAACTGCAAAATTGGTGACAGCCACACCGATTAGCTAAATACAAACAATTACAAAAGAGCTTACTTTAGATCGCCAAAAAGCAGCCTTGTCGCTGGCGACATTTTTGCTTAACAATATTATTACCAAGTGCTTCGAGATACAACCGGCTACGAAACTATTGGTAATAAAGCTTTTAAGTTGTGTTGAATAATGTTTTCGCTAACTGAAAATCAATGACAACCCAACCAAAAATATATTAAACTCGCTACCTGAAAAACTTTTGATATAATTGAGAAACATTATTTAGTCATGGTTTATCGAACCAATAAAACGTTAATTCCTTAGCTTCATCTATACAATCAAATTCATGGTGGTCCGATGTAACAATTATTGCTCCTTTTACCTTTGCTAAAGCAAGTGCTATTGAATCAGCTACAGATATTTTATATTTGGTTTTAAAATAAATGGCTTGAAATAAAACATCTCTTTCTATGTCGTACTGAATAATAATTGGCATTTGCTTAATTTCATCAAAAAGATGAATTGCATGTTTGTCTCCAGATACTTTCGCTGCATCATAACATACTTCAAATACATTAATAATTGACATAAAACAAATATTATTACTTAACAAAATATTTTCAATATTTTCAGAACCTTCTTCATCATTTAAGTAGGCTATTAATGCGCAGGCATCCAGTACATATGTTTTCATAGCTCTAACTCTTTTTCGATTCTCTTGTTGTTAATAAATTTTTCAGTCGAGCTTAGTTTTCCTTTATACTTACCCCTCAAATTTTGCCAATCATATTTTTTATTAATATTTGAATGGTCAACAACTATTATAATAAGTTGAGAATTCTCTTTTATATTGATTGAATCTTTTGGAA
>Ga0272440_1001768_pt1 | contig 17356 bp, 11 predicted proteins | sample SSMMMBAug17_FD_192440 | JGI IMG/M metagenome (GOLD analysis project Ga0272440, IMG submission 192440) | Marine sediment archaeal communities from Little Sippewissett salt marsh, Falmouth, MA, United States - SSM-MMB-Aug17 | ecosystem: Environmental > Aquatic > Marine > Wetlands > Sediment ... | reverse complement strand
CCCCTATCGGGGCTAAGAAAAGAGTGTGAACTTATTTTTAGGTGGCCCAGATACATTCCCACGCAAAGCGTGGGAATGAGGAGGCAATAAACATGCCATGAAAAACCATAGTTGAACGATAATAGTTTGTTTGTTTTGGGGCATAAACACGAAAATTCATTCAGTCCTTGATATTGATTGTTAATTTACTTTTCCAGTAAAAGTTAAAAGTTAATGATTCTATTTTTATTTATTATTTGATTGTTCATTACAATAATGCTAAAAAGATTATCATTATGAAGATATCTAAGGAATTCTCGGAAAATAAGTTCCCCATTTAATATATTGAATTCCCATTTTTGAACCTGGATTACGCTGAAGAAGATGAATAAGATGAATTAAAAGTGTTTGATTTCATCTTATTCATCTTCTTCAGCGTAATCCAGGTTCAAAATGAATAGAATTGGCTCTTTCAGAAATGAGGAACTTATTATTTAAGTATTCCTAAATCAAAAAATATTATATATGGTATCGGTTCAATCCTTGAATTGTTCCCACTACGTAGACCAGAGCGATATAAATTTTATGAACCAGCTTCTTCTGTAACTGAAGCGCTATATCAAGATAGCATGAAAATAAATTTAGACTTACAAAGAGCATTTTTCAATGAAAGATCAAAATTCAAAAAAGTAGAAACAATCGCTTGAAAATACTAATTCTTCGAATCAAAAACATATTCAAAAATCTTTTGCTCAATATCAATTTGCTGGAACACTTCCACCACCGGAAATATTGGCTAAATATGAACAATTAATGCCAGGAATAGCAGAAAGATTAATGTCTTAAACAGAAACAGAAGATTCACATCGTAGACATTTAGAAAGTAAGTCACTCAATGCACAAATAGAGGCATTCAATAATGAATCTTCTGAAATAAGGTTAGGGCAAATATTAGGAAATCTCTGAAAATAAGTTCCTCATTTAATAATTGTTTATTTTGTTTTTGAACCAGGATTACACTGAAGAAGATGAATAAGATGAATTAAAAGTGTTTGATTTCATCTTATTCATCTTCTTCAGCGTAATCCAGGTTCAAAATGAATAGAATTGACTCTTTCAGAAATGAGGAACTTATTATTTAAGTATTCCTTAGTAATAACAATTGCGTAATTGGCTATTGTTTACAAAGAGTTCACGATAATTAAATAAAAGCACATTTATCGGCTAACTTGACGAAAGAAATTCGATATAAAATTGGAATTATTAGAAATACAATATCTGTGTTAACCAGACACCAAAAGCTGAGCAGCTTTTTCAACAATTTTTTTTCGGGGTTATATTCTATTATTTCATCAAAGCAAATCCTTTTTACTTTTGGCGCAGGTTACACTTGTTCATTATAATAATACCTAAAGCATATACAAAAATGCCATATAGAATGAATAAAGGTGACGTATTTTGGCTTGAGACAGCATGTCAATAATCTGCATTTCCACAGGAATCAAGAATGTCAAACAATAACAAACGAAAACCATTTTTAAAAAACATAAATCGCCTTGTCATTAAACTGGGCAGTAATATTCTAACAACAGATCAAGGGCTGAATATTACAGTTATTCGCCATCTGGCCATGCAGGTGCATCAGTTGATTGAAAAGGGCAAACAGATTACAATTGTTTCATCAGGCGCAATTGCTGCCGGAATGCGTAAATTAAATCTTAAATCCAGACCATCAGAAATTCCTTTAAGACAAGCCATCGCTGCAATTGGCCAGGCTGGATTAATTCAGGAATATGAAAAAGCCTTTGATTTTTTTGATCATAAAGTGGCCCAGGTTTTACTGACTCGGACAGATTTGTCCAATCGTACTCGCTATCTTAATGCAAGAAATACGATACGTGCATTACTTGATTGGAATGTCATACCAATAATCAATGAAAACGATACTGTTGCTGTTGAAGAAATTAAATTTGGCGATAACGATCAATTATCAGCGATGATTGCGCTGATGCTTAATGCCGATCTGTTAATCAATCTGACTGATATTGATGGTTTGTTTGACAAAGATCCCAGAAAGTACGATGATGCCAAACTGATTCCAAGCGTTTCATCTATCACGCGCAATTTAGAAAACTGTGCCTCAGACATACCAGGCACATTGGGCACCGGTGGCATGCTGACAAAAATTAAAGCGGCTCAGAAAGTCACTACTGCCGGTATTCCAATGGTTATTGCCAGAGCATCAATGGATATTTTAAGTCAGATTCTCGAAGGTCAAAATGTAGGCACCTTTTTTATCCCTATGAATCAAAAAATGAAAAATCGAAAGTGTTGGATAGCTTTTTCCAAAAAAACTCGAGGACATGTTCAGATCGATGATGGCGCCAATCATGCCATTCTAAACAAAGGTACGAGCCTTTTACCCATTGGTGTAATTGGCGTACAGGGCAAATTTTCCATTGGAGATGCGATATCTATTGAAACACAGACTGGACAGGAAATTGGTATTGGTCTGACCAATTATTCCTCAGATGATATTCAATTGATCATGCGTAAAAAAAGTCATGAAATTGAGCATGTTCTTGGAGAAAAACCTTATGATGAAATAATTCACCGCGATAATATGGTGATAACTCGTAATAATGAGTAGCCGCATTTTTCGGTAATAAAATGGAGTTTTCATGAATAAACCGCAAACAAAGTATTTAAACGATTATACGCCATCACATTTCGATATTGAACATATCGATATATATATTAATCTGCATGAAACACATACAGACGTTCGCGCAATAATGAAGATTGAACGTGTCAAGGATATGAACAATCCACAAAAATCATTGCATCTGTATGGTGAAAATCTTGAATTGCTATCTATTTCTATGGATGGCGCTGAATTGAATCCAAATGATTACAATCTGACACCCGACGAATTAATTGTTTACAAGGTTGGAAAATCTTTTGACCTGAATATTCAAACGCGTATTAAGCCACACGATAATACGAGTTTGTCAGGTTTGTATGTATCAAACGATATCTTTTGTACACAATGTGAAGCTGAAGGATTTAGAAGAATTACCTTTTTTCTGGATCGACCGGATGTAATGTGTCCTTATACCTGTACCATTGAGGCAGATCAGGCAAAATATCCAGTACTGTTGTCCAATGGTAATTTAATCCATTCTGGAGACTTTGATAATGGCCGCCATTGGGTAACATGGGAAGATCCCATCCCAAAACCATCCTATTTGTTTGCAATGATTGCCGGTGATCTGAAATATATCGAAGATACATTATATACAAATTCTGAAAATAAAATTTTTGTTCGCATATATGCTGAGGAAGAGAATATCGACCGATGTGAATTTGCTATGGAATCCCTGAAAAATGCCATCTTTTGGGATGAAGACAAATTCAAATTAGAATATGACCTGGATATGTATATGGTTGTCGCAATTAATGATTTCAATATGGGTGCAATGGAAAATAAGGGATTGAATATATTCAATGCCAAATGTATTCTGGCAGATCCAGAAACCGCCACAGATGAGGACTATGCAAATATTGAGCGTATCATTGCGCACGAGTACTTTCATAACTGGACCGGCAATCGAATTACATTGAAAAACTGGTTCCAGCTTTGCTTAAAAGAGGGGCTCACTGTTTTTCGAGATCAACTATATACTGAAGAAATGTCTGTATCCAGAGTTCTCAAACGAATCAAAGATGTTCAAACCTTGCGTTTACATCAGTTTCCTGAGGATGATGGGCCCACAGCGCACCCTGTTCGACCGGATCATTATATTGAAATGAATAATTTTTATACATCAACTGTCTATGAAAAAGGGGCTGCTGTTATTCGGATGTTGTATCGTATATTAGGAGATGAATTTTATGAAGGGATGGAGTATTATTTTGATCAATATGATGGCAAAGCAATTACAGTTGAAGATTTTTTAACTGTTATGGAAGATGCATCAGAAATGAAACTGGATCAGTTTAAATTGTGGTATACGCAGGCAGGAACACCCAGGGTATATGTCAGGCGGGAATACGATCCTGAACTAAAAATTTATAGTTTGACCTTTGAGCAGGTATGTCCGATCACACCCGGCCAATTGGAAAAAAAGCCTCTGCTGATTCCCATAGATATGGCATTGCTTGATGTCAATGGTGAGCATATTCCACTTCATCTGGATGATGACGAAGAAATTGCTGAAACACGTATCCTTCAATTCACTGAAATTGAACAAACATTTGAATTCATGCATGTCGCTGAAGAACCTGTGCCTTCATTATTTCGTGACTTTTCAGCCTGTGTTAAGGTATTTATGGACTATACCTTTGAAGAACGTTTGTTTTTGATGAAGCTTGATACAGATGACTTCAATCGATGGGATCAGAATCGACAAATATTCCTTGAACTTTTGTATCAAATGATTTGTGCCTACCAAAAAAATGAACCTGTTAATGCGCCTGATAACTTTATGGATGCCCTTGAAATACTTTTAACGCCGCCTGTTGAGGACAAAATTTTAATCACAGAAATGCTTAAAATTCCCTCTAACAAAGAAATTGCGCATTTCTGTTCAGATAAAAAAGAAATTATTGATCCGGATGCCATTCATTATGCCAGGAAGACATTGAAAGAAATCATTTCCAACCGGCTTGCCAAACAATTTATCGTCTTATATGATGAAAATTTGATAGAGGCTGAATATGAATATGAACCTGCTGAAGTGGCTCGCAGAAGTATTAAAAATATGGCCCTGGATTATCTGGCCATTTTAGACAATAAAGACGCAAAAGCCCTTGCGTTTGGTCAGTTTAAATCTGCCGATAACATGACCGACGTGTTTTCTGCATTACAATCTCTCAGTCATACAGATCAAGATATTTTTCAGGACGCCTGCGATATTTTTTATGAACGATGGCAACATGATCCACTGGTTTTGGACAAATGGTTTGCTGTTCAGGCAGGTTCCCAATTAGAAAATACACTTGATCGGGTAAAAGCATTATTGAATCATCCATCCTTTACGCTAAAGAATCCCAATCGTGTAAGAGCGCTGATAGGCAGCTTTGTTGACAATCATTATCATTTTCATAATGCAACTGGAGCAGCTTACAAACTACTAGGGGATATTGTTCTCGAATTAGACACGATCAATCCGCAAATCGCATCACGAATGGTTGCGGCATTCAATCACTGGCGAAAATACGATGAAGGCAGACAATCTTTGATGAAAAATCAACTCAATCGTATTGTAAATCATGATAAGCTGTCTAAAGATGTTTATGAAATTGTAACCAGTGCATTACAAATCTCTGATTAAAGAAATCACTGAAAATAACGTCCCTATTTATTGATACTGTATATTTACCTCAACACGAACAATATATGGGGAAGTTAATTTCAGAGATTTTCTTAAATATATTTCATATCCTGCAGAAAAGGAAATTGATTTCGAACAGACGCGACATCAGATGGATCCAAATGAGTTGCAATATACGCCTGATGTTCACCACCTCGAGATAGATCTTTCCCGGTCGGATCAAAAACATGAGAGCCGCCAGCATATCTTAGATTATTTCCATCGGTGCCTGTTCTATTCACTCCAACGATAAAGCATAGATTCTCTATTGCTCTGGCTTTTAATAATGATTCCCAATGATCCTGCCTGACTTGTGGCCAATTTGCTATTACAAAAATGATATGTATATCTTTTGCTACCTTTCTAAAAATCTCTGGGAATCTCAAGTCATAACAAATAAACATGCTGCATTTGATATTATCTATCTCAAAAACAGTCTGTTCATTTCCGGGTTGATATGATTTATTTTCATGTGCAAACGAAAAGGGATGGTTTTTTATGTATCGCGCAATAACTTTTCCTTTGCGGTTAATTGATATCGCCACATTATTCGCTTTTAAGCCGGCTTTTTCAGGATAACCAGCTACAATATTTATTTCATACTGTTTTGCCAACTCACATAATTTTAGCATTGTATATCCATCTTCAGGCTCTGCGATTGATTCAATATTCATTGAAAAACCAACATTAAACATTTCTGGAAAAACGACAATGTCGCATCCATCAGTTTTGGCCATATGAATAAAATGCGCTGCTTTAAGAAGGTTTTCTGTTTTATTCTCCCATGCAATATCTAATTGTATGCTTGCAATTTTCATATGTTTCTCCTCTGTCTTTGTCCTTTCCCCAACCATTCGATATGCTCTATGATCAATTCTTATTACATTATCAATGCGGTGTAAATAGTTTTTGTGGCACAATATTGTGCCATCAAAAAAATCAAGGCAAAATTCTTGTTAACTTCTTGAATTTTATATGTAAAATATAAAATATTCTGAGACCGATATTTACCTTCAGAACGTATGGTTTAAAAATTGCATATCAATATAAATCAAAGATGGTATTATCTCTACAGATAATACCAGATGAATGATTCAGTGTTGAATTGATTCATACAACAAAATAAATCAAGGAAAATATTTGATATGTCTGATAGCGAAAACGAACAGTCATCATCAGATGCCAGGCAAAAAAATGATAAGGATCCATTGCTTGATGAACAGGATCATTTTTTGCTAAAGCGTATCATCAAGTATGAAATGACTACTCAGGAGGATGTTCAAAAGGGGCTTGCAATATATTATCAGCAGAAAAAAACGAATCCAAACATTCGCCTACGCGACGTTTTTGTGCAAAATGGTATTATTTCTCAAAATGAACTGGATTTGTTTGATACATTTCAAGATATGAACAAAGTAACTGAAATGGATCGAAGTTTTGCTGCCCTGGCTTTGAAAAACAAACTGGTAACTCTGGATCAGATCAAAATCGCTTTTCAAAAACAAGCCGAGCATTTTAAAAAGACAAAAGAAATTATTGTTATTGGTGATTTTTTATACAAATTGGGAATCATGACTGCTGCATATCGGGATGCGATTTTGTCGAGACAGCAAAGATTGGATACCAAATATAAAGATACCAGTTTTGGCGCTGTTGCCATAAAAATGGGGCTGGCAACTCGGGATCAGATTGATGATGCATTAGCTATCCAACAAAAACTTTTTAGCATAACAAATAAACTTCAACTGTTAGGCAATATTCTGGTTGATAATAATATTCTCACTGATTCTCAAACCAGGCAAATATTAAGTCATCAAAAAGAACTTAAACAACATGCTGAAGAAAAAGAAAAATTACGAAAAGAAAAACAAAAAACGAAGAGAAAACCTGGCAATAAAACAGAAACCTTTTTAGATGTTCAAAAAAAATATATCAATGTCATTGTTAGTAAAGATAAACTCAGTGCACGTATATTGCCAATAAAAAACCTTCCGCCAGATACCACCCTGGACGACATTTTATTTATATTATCTGAAAAAAATATTAAATATGGTATAGTGGATCATGATCAAATCAAAACATATTTAAAAACACCTTCTCTGCAAAAATCCCCCTGGCTTATTGCGCGTGGAAAACCACCAAAACCGCCTGAACATGCATCAATTTCATATAAATTTACAAGCATGCTTGATAGTATCTCAAGTCAATCACATAGATCTATCAGCCATTTGACCTGGGATAAATGGCCAAAAGCAAAGGAAGGTGACATTTTGGCTGAAATTGAATCAGTCAAGGCTGGTATGCCAGGAATCAGTGTTCATGCTGAAGTAATCAATGTCCCCCAGCCGAAATCTGTTCAATTAATTAATGGCGTTGGGGCGAAGTTATCTGATGATGCCAATAAACTGATTGCTGTTCAAAATGGTCTGGTTTCCTCATATATGCGTAATAAGATTTGCGTGTTGCCTGAAAAATTGATTGATGGCGATTTAAATCAAACCAATGAACCATTGCGATTCAAAGGTGTACTGCACGTAAAAGGAACGATCTCCGGAAAAGCTGGTGTGAAAAGTATTATGATCTTTGCGCAAGGTCTTGAGAATGGATTGATTCAGGCGGAATCTGATGTGATTATCATGGGAAATGTCTCTCATTCTACTATTCAGGCAAAGGGACATGTCGTTGCTCGAAATATTGTTCATTCTAAAATTGAAGCTTTTGGGCATGTCGTTGCAGAACAGAATATTGAATCTTCGCATATTTGCTCCAGTGGTCAAATATCGGTGTTGACTGGTTCTATATCTGAATCTGATATCAGTGCTTATCAAGGAATTCTTGCTTGTTGCGTCGACTCTGATCACCAAAAATCAAGCACACTTAGGGTTGGCATTGATAAACTTGTCAAATCGCGTATTGAAAAATTAAAGTCAAAATTGCCCCAACTGAAAGAGAATCTGGAAAAACTCAGTCGTCACATGAATGAGATAAAAAAAATAAGCCCGCAACTGAATGAAAATGTAAAAAAATTCGAATCTTTCATTAATACCTGTCAGATAAAAAAGCATGAATTGGATACAAGTGGCAAACTTGAAAAAAATGCAAAACAAATCGTGCACATTGATAAAAAACTGAATGAGGCGCTAAGTTCACTTGAAGATAAAAAGATACGAATTCAGAAAAATAAAGATCTTTACCAAAAATGCCATAAATCATATCAAAGCTATATGAAACAGGTAAAAAGCTATAATGTTGAAATTGTTACATTAAACGAATGGCTAAAATTTGGACATGAACCCCCAGGAATAGTAATATCTGAAACCATTCAAAAAGGAACAAAAATTGTTTCTACTAATTGTGAAATGATTATTGATAAAGATTATTCTCATATTTTTATTAAAAAAATTCATATGACAGATGAGGCAACGTTTCAGATAGAGGCATTGTCTGATGCCCCCAATTAACCCCCTCTTTCCTGCTTTTATTCGTGCAAAAATATATCTATTATATTTTTTGGCTCTACAGCCCATTTATTTTAATACGAACAGTATCAATAAATGGGGACTTTATTTTCAGGGCATTCCTTAATGACAATAAAAATTTTGCGCCTATATCTTGACATTTGAGAATCAATATCATATACGAGTTTGAAACTCAGGTTAAATTTGGAAGGCGCTATAGATAATTTTTTATTTGCATCATTCTCTCTTACATGTCAGTGTCAATCCATATTAACCTGTAACATATCAATAAAGGTGTTGCGATCATGAAAGAATTTTTTCGATATTTGGGCTTTACCTGAGGCCTCAACAATATATCTGCCCGGGTTTGGTGGGTCATAGACTGAGCTGAAAGATCGAAACACAACACTTTTCTTCAAAATATTTCCACATTTTTCAATCATTCATGCTTAAGAATAGTCTATCCTTATATATGCGCATGCCTGACATGGTGCTATTCTGAATAGTTCTGTGAACCTTTCCAATATAAGTCTGACGATTTTATATGAATAATTACAAATAATTACAATAAGGAGTCATATCATGAACAATAGCATGATTAAGCTGATGAATGATGGTTTTGATGGTGAACCATCAAAACGTGTATTACAATATGTCAAGTCTAAAAAGGAACAGAATTATCCGGTTGTGGGTATTTATTGCGGATATGCACCCATTGAAATGATTCAATCCCTGGGAATTGTACCAGCAATACTTTGTTCCTTTTCCAATATCCCTATTGAATCTGCTGAAACAGTACTTCCGGCAAATCTGTGCCCCCTGATTAAATCCAGTTATGGATTTATTATTGAAGGCACTTGCCCATTCTATTCCATATCGCAGGCTGTCATTGCTGAAACGACCTGTGATGGCAAGAAAAAAATGTTTGAATTGATCGCCGATATCAAGCCCACGTTTGTGATGGATTTACCCCAACTGCCAGATGAATTATCTGCCAAAGATAACTGGAAAAACATGATTCTCAATCTTAAGACATTTCTTGAAAGTTCCTTTGATCGAACAACATCTGATGAACAAATCGAGCGATCCCTTCAATCAGCAAATAGAAAAAATAAATTGATGGAAAAAATATTTTCCTTTGCAGCATTGAACCCCTCGGTTATTTCCTGGCAGGAAATGTATGATGTTGCTTTTATTGCTTTGCCATCAACCGGCGAGGAGATTATTCCCACACTTAAGCGATTGATCGAAAAACTGGAAAAACGCGTGAAAGAAGGTTTTTATTTTGGAAATCATAACACACCGCGCGTAATGGTAACAGGTTGTCCCATTGGTGGCGATGCTACAAAAATATTCAATATAATTGAAGCCTCTGGCGGCGTGGTTGTTGTGCCAGATTCATGTACTGGCATGAAAACATTTATGGGACAATTTGAAGAAAATACAGGTGATCCTATTGGTGCCCTTGCCAATCGGTATTTGAAAATTCCATGTGCATGCATGACCCCCAATAATAAAAGATTGGTTGATATTTCGAATATGATTGATCAGTTTAAGCCTGATGTGGTGATTGATTTTGTATTACAGGCCTGTCATGCATATAATGTAGAATCCTATAAGCTGGGGCAACATGTCAGTGAAAAACATGGCTTACCTTTTCTTAAAGTAGAATCTGATTATTCAGATGGGGATACCGGTCAGTTAAAAACGCGTATTCAGGCTCTTTTGGAAAGTGTATAGGATGTGAATGATGAAATATGCAGGAATTGATATCGGTTCACGAACCATTGAACTGGTAATCCTTGAATCGGGAAAAATACGTGAAAAATTTCAAACAAATACTGGCTATGATCCTGTTCGAGCAGCCAGTGAATTACTGGATGGCTATCACTATGATCGCATTATGGCAACTGGTTATGGCCGAGAGGTTTTTCAACTTGCTTATGACTCCCAAACAGTTACAGAGATAAAAGCTTACGCCAGGGGAGTTAAAGAACTCTTCCCATATGCCCATACTATCCTGGATATCGGCGGACAGGATAGCAAAGCCATCTCTCTTTTAAATAATGGCAAAATTAAAAAGTTTGAAATGAATGATCGGTGTGCTGCTGGAACTGGCAAGTTTTTAGAAGTCATGGCCAACGCACTGGGGTTTCGTATAGACCAATTTGGTGATGAAGCATTGAAATCGACAAAAGAACTGAAAATTAACAGCATGTGTACTGTTTTTGCAGAGTCAGAGGTCACATCGCTTATTGCAAAAGGTCAAAACAGATATGAAATTGCCAGGGGTTTACATGCATCGGTTGTCAGGCGTGCAGTAAGCATGCTGAAACGTATATCTGTTTCGGGTGAAATTGTTTTTGCCGGTGGTGTGGCCAAAAATGCATGTATACGTCATTTGCTTTCAGATTCTTTAAATCAGGAAATTAAAGTGCCTGATGATCCACAATTTGTGGGAGCTTTTGGGGCTGCATTGTTAGCAGGGGATTAAACAATGGAATTTATGTTTGTCTGTCCTGAAAAAAATGAAATTTTTCAAACCAAATATTTTTGCATGATTAACAACAATGGTATTAAGATAGATGATAATGGAAATAAAATTCTTGATGCCCGAATTAAACTGGACAATCCGTGTCCATTTTGTGGAACATATCATGAATTTCATGCAAATGAAATGATGTGTCCTTTTTCTGGATAACATTGCAATAAAGGAGTAATTTCTTATGAAAGAGATAGATGCACGCGGACTTGCCTGTCCTGCGCCTGTTTTACAAACCAAAGCTGCTATTGATGATAAAAATGTAACTGCATTAAGTGTCATTGTTGATAATGAAGCCGCAAAGCAAAATGTCTGTCGATTTTTAGAATCAAATCATTATCAAACAGACATTCAGGAATATGATGACAGCTTTGTCATTACAGGGACGTTTTTGAATACGCCATTACCGCATGAAAAAGCGGATTTACCCAAAATTTCTGAAGAAAAAAAGATTATGGTGATGTGTGCAACAGATCGAATGGGATTTGGTGATGATGCATTGGGTTTAAAATTAATGATCAGTTTTATCAAAACATTGAAAGAAATTGGCCCTGACTTGTGGCGGTTGGTTTTCGTTAATAATGGTGTAAAGCTCGCAATTGAAGGTTCTGAAGTTTTACCCATTCTGCAGGATTACGCCAGTGATGGACTTCATATATTGGTTTGTGGTACATGTCTGACCCATTTTGGTTTGCTTGATAAAAAACGCGTGGGGGAAACTACCAATATGCTTGATATTGTTACTGCTATGCAATTGGCTGATAAAGTTATTAATATCTGACATTGAAAATTGCGGTCTGACATTTTGAAGAATTCTATTGACAAAGGTTTCACATACTGTTTATGATTTTTTATTCATTGTCAAATATGAAAAATGAGAAAGGTACGTCATTAATACTTTTAAAAAAAAGAATGCCCTGATTATTTAAATGTTATAGGGAATTTGAATGAACCTTATCCCATCAAAATTATGCCAGATGAATATAAAAGGATTGGCCTCTGATCCAATTGAATTTAGAGAACAGACTGCACATACGAGACAATTGCTTCAGTTGTTGAATTGGAAACAACAGCATCAGAAATTACCCTTGATTGTTGTTTTAATGGGCGGCACTGGCACTGGGAAATCCACATTGTTCAATTCGTTGATTAAAAGAAAAGTCAGTGTGGAAAGTGTCCGCCGTCCAACTACAGGTGGCGGCATTGCATATGTTCACAATGATTTTATCCCTTTCTTTCAGGATTCAGATTTTCCCTTTATAACAAAAATTCATTCAGGTAGGCAGCTTCCTATTTATGGCACAAACACACAAATCTCTCTTGTTGTGCACCATCAGGATGAACAAACGCAGATATTTATTGATTCCCCTGATGTAGACAGTGTCTGTATCGAAAATAAAAATCATGCTCATAATCTATTGCTATTGGCAGATATAATCCTTTTTGTGACTTCATGTGAAAAATATGCGGATCAGGAACCTCTGGAAATAATTTATCAGGCTCGAAAAATTGGAAAAAAATTAATTATTGTGCTGAATAAAAGCGAAGATCTTCAACTTGTTCAAACCATTCAAAACCAATTATTCAAAATTATAGGGGGAACAGTTCCCTTTTATTCAATTAACCGCTACAATAACAAAAACATGTCTGATTTTGAAACCGCTGTGATGTCTATTAAACGATTTCTTGATACCAATAATTCAAAATATAAATTGAAAAAGCAAGATATACTGGCGCTTTCAAATTATTATAATGCATGGTTGACAACTATTCAGCAAAAATTTGACAGTGAAATAGCGGCCTCAAAAAAAATTGAAAACATTCTTACTGATGCCTCACAAACAGCCAGAGATTTTCTTGTACAATCACCGGCTGCATTCGATCGCACCTATTTTGACAAATGCATTAAGCCCCATATTAAAGAGGTCTATGTCCGACATGATCTTCTTGCCCCTGTTCGTCAATGGATTATTGATACGATCAAAAAGCCATTTTATCTGATCAATTCTCAAAAAGAAAGACTCAGTAAAGAAATCCTTCCCCCTGAAATGGATCTAACGCCCATTTTATCTGCATTGTCCGAATATCAAATGTATGTCAAAAGGCATTTATCCTCCAATATTTTTGTACAATACATCAAAGATCAATCGCCAGAGTTGGATGAAAAATCGGTTAGTGCATTATTCAATGAAAAGATGAAAACAATTAACCAATGGCTTACCACTCAATTTGAACGTTTGAACCAGGGAATCCCTCTTCAGAAACGTATAGGTATGCATGCATTATCATTAATTTGGGGAAGTGCCATTCTTGGGATTGAGTCAGTGTCCGGTGGGGGGTTGACTCCCATCGAATTGGCACTGGATTCACTCATTGCCCCTTATATTACAGCAGGTGCAACAGAATTGTTTGTTGTCAATGAATTGAAAAATATTGTTTATCATTTAAGAAACCAATATATTAAGGCCCTATATGCAATTATTGATACCCAGCATCACAATTATCTTGATATTCTTGAACAATTACAGCCCGAAACTGTTCCAAAAAATGCCTTGGTCTTCCTATAAGTTAGGAAAACTCTGAAAATTACATGTCCATTTTTCTTGATCGTACAAAAAATGGTACTGTAGAGACGTAGCATGCTACGTCTCTACAGCATAATTATATCAAACCGAACAATATCAATAAATGGGGACGTTATTTTCAGCGCATTACTTGAGAAAAAAAATTCCACTTGACATACTTTAAATTAGCATATAAATAAAAAATTTTTCACCCATTTTAATATAAAAGGTTTTGCAATGATTCCAAGACGTTCTATACTTTCTGTGCCTGGCCATAAAGAAAATTTTTACCAAAATGCAGCCCAAAGTAAGGCAGATGTTGTGTTGTTAGATCTGGAAGACAGCGTTCCATTAGATGCCAAAGACGTGGCCCGAACAATGGTTGCGAAATCACTCGAAAACTTTGATTGGAGAAAAAAGGTTGTCAGTGTTCGGATAAATGCCTTGGATACACCATTTGCTTATAAAGATATTCTTAGTGTAGGGTCAAAGAGAACTTGCTTAAAATCGCTTGTCATTCCAAAAGTGGATGATATTGCTGACATCCATTTTGTGGCCCGATTCCTGGATGGCATTGAAATGGATAACCATATCGAAGTGCCTGTAAATATTGAAGCATCAATAGAAACTGCAAAAGGCCTGTCAAATATTAATCCAATTGCAAAATCCAGTAACCGATTAATTTCATTGGTATTTGGTATTGCAGACTATACAGCTTCAATTGGCGCCCGATTGGTTTCTTTATCCGGTCATGGTGATGAGGATGAAGACTTGTATCCTGGACATCGATGGCATTTTGCTCTGAGTCGGATTGTCATGGCTGCCAAATCGAATGATTTACTGGCAATTGATGCGCCATTTGGTAATTTCAAAGATAAGAAAGGTCTGGAAAAATCCGCATCAATGGCTCGTGCTCTTGGATGTGATGGTAAGTGGGCCATTCATCCTGACCAGTTGTCTTGTATTAATGATAGTTTTTCACCCTTGCCAGAGGATATTGAAAAAGCAAAAACAATTTTAAATGCATGTAAAAATAACAAACTAAATGACGTTTTTGCCATTGATGGTCATATGATTGATCAAGCTACAGTTCGTTTGGCAAGAAAAACATGGGAAATGGCAAATTGTTTGAAATGATCACAATGCACTTTGATGATTAATTAATCTGGTTTAAAAAAAATGATTGACATTATCAAAAGCGAGTGCTAATTTTTCGCCTATTTAATGTTTTTATTTTGAAAAATGCATTGATATTTTATTTATCTATCAAATAACCATTTGATTTATTAAAAAAAACTTGTCTGCCTGAATAAGTATATTTCGAATTTCATGGCGGGTCTTAGTATTATGCAATTAGCTACGAACAGAACGTAGCAAACTGAACTATTCGTAAAATGGCTTTATTAAAATAGAGGCATTTATAAACAACTATAACAGAAAACAAAGGGGATGCAGATTATGAAAACGTGGAAACGTTCTCTCAGATCAATATATATATGTATTGGTTTGATAGTAGGTCTTATGTTATCAACAAATTCAATTTATGCAGAGGGAAACATTCATTATGGGCGTTTGAATGTTAAGCCAAAGATAGATTCATCAATTTCACATGACAGCAATATTTTTTCTGACGCAGATAATGAAGTTGAGGATACTATATTTATATTCAATCCAGGTATTATGTTTGAGTATTTAGATAATCGGCCTGAGAATTATTTCCAAACCGGATATGATTTAAAGTTGGCATCATATTTCAAACGAAATAACAATAATTATCAAACTCATGAACCTTATATAAGATTTGGAATAAGGACCCCAACCGGCTTTATCGCAAGGTTTAGTGAGCGTTATATGAAAACCGCTGATCCATTAGGTTCTAAAACTAGCTATGGAAAAGGTGAAAGAACTTCTCGGTCTGAAAATACAATTGATTTTACATTTGGACAATATTTTACAGATCGTTTATCCATAGAAACCATGTACCAGAATTATGGATTACGTTATCGAGATTGGCGAGATCAAGAATTTCAAGATAGAACAGATAATATTTTTTCACTCGGAATGTACATGTTGCTTACCCATTCCAGAAAAACATCTTTGTTAGCAGAATACAGATTTACTGATGGCAAATATGATCGACAAGAGTCTGGCACATCAACTGATCATAACATCAACACCTTTTTAGTTGGATTGAGATTTGAACCCGGTGGTAAATTAATGGGTTCAGCCAAGTTGGGATTTGAAGATAAAAGTTTTGATAATGAGATTGACAAAAATGGCTACAAACTTGAGGATAACAGCACATGGGTAATTGAAACCAACGTTTTGTTTCAAATGTCTGATATTACAAACTTTGTTTTTCAATTTATTAGAAGTATTGAAGGTTCCCCTGACAGAGATGCCGCTTCATATGTTGACACCAACATTGGATTCGATTTAAGACATCAGGTGCATCATAAAACCTTTTTTAACTCTGGTTTGAATTGGGTGAACTCTGATTATCGAGATGAAAGAGATGGAATACCAAATAAATATTTTAATTTATACACATTATATTTAGGCTTTGAATATGATATGAAAGAATGGCTGAAGGTTACAGGAAAATATAAATATGAAACAAAAACAGCAAGCCATTCCAATTTTTATAGCTCGGAATATTCTGGAAACACGCTGTTCCTCGGAATGGATGCCAACTTCTGAAAACAATATTATGCCCTGCAAATTTAAATGTATCTCAGGCGATTAAAATTCAAAAAATTATCAACGATATAAAAAAGGGGATAAAGTCCCCTTTTTTTTATTTTGACACAAATAACAGATCAGGAATCAAATATGCAAATATTTCAATATGTTCGAATAGAACGTTCAGCACATCATTATCTTCTGTTAAGTTTACTAATAATGACCGCCTGTGTCACACAATCTGGCCCGGTTGTTACAGTTAGATCTATAGATTCAGGGCTTTCGGAAGTTATTGCACCAGAATATCAAAAAGAAATTGATGAAATTAAGCGCTCCAGCACAAAATCAAAAGACAGTCCTTTAGATCAGGTAATTGAATCAACACATAATATGTCAGTTTCAGACTATTTAAAACTTCATCCTGAGACCATGAATAGAGAAAAAGTGGATTATAAAGTGGGTGGTTATGATGTGTTAAGTATAACTGTTTATGAAGAAGCGGATCTGTCGCGGGATCATGTTCGCGTTGCAGCTGATGGATGTATTACATTTCCTCTGGTTGGTCGTATTAAAGTTGACAATATGAATACATCAGAAATAGAACAGCGTATCTCTCAAAAATTAATGGAAGGCCAATTCCTGTTTGATGCCCATGTATCTGTGATGGTTGAAGAATATCGCAGCAAGCAATATTTAATTTTGGGATCTGTCAAAGCCCCGGGTAAGTATTACCTTCGTGAACAAGAACGTATTCTG
>Ga0272440_1001767_pt1 | contig 17362 bp, 17 predicted proteins | sample SSMMMBAug17_FD_192440 | JGI IMG/M metagenome (GOLD analysis project Ga0272440, IMG submission 192440) | Marine sediment archaeal communities from Little Sippewissett salt marsh, Falmouth, MA, United States - SSM-MMB-Aug17 | ecosystem: Environmental > Aquatic > Marine > Wetlands > Sediment ... | reverse complement strand
GCACAGAATATCTCGTTTTAAACAAACAGACACAAACAATCATCCCATTTCGCTTTGGTTTATTTTATGACCCCATTCCAGGAAAAGGATATCCAGACAAGGCGTGGGGATTCAGTTTAGGAACTGGTTTTTCAAAATCGCCATACAATTTTGATATTGCGTTTCAATACCGCCAAGCTGATGACATTGGTGATGCCTTTCCTGTTAATTCAAATTTAAGCTTTGATATGAATGAAGCCACACTCTTTTCATCTTTCATTTATCATTTCTAACAGGTTTTTTCATGAAAATATTCCAATGTAAAAAATGCGGAGACTGCTGCAAAGGTTATGGCGGAACTTATGTTACAGATTCTGATATCAATAAAATAGCTGAATATATTCATGTATCACCCGAAAGATTTATCAATGAATATTGTGTATTATCGGGAAAAAAATATGTGCTGGCACAGTCTGATACAGGGTACTGCAAATTTTGGAATAAATTATGCACAATTCATCCTGTAAAACCGAAAATGTGCAGGGCATGGCCCTATATCGAAAGTGTATTGGTCGATCCTGTTAATTGGGAGATAATGGGCAATAGCTGCCCGGGCGTCAATACTCATGCACCAATAGACATTGTCAAACAAACCATTAAAGAAAAATTGGCAAAGATGGAATGAGAATCGGAATTTTTGACTCAGGATTGGGTGGACTGACTGTGGCACGTGCCATTGTTGATTCATTACCCGCGTATGATATAATTTATTTTGGTGATACAGCCCGCACACCCTATGGCAGTAAAAGTCGTGAAACTGTGATCCAATATGCCTGTGAAAACACAGAATTACTGATCAAAAAAGGGGCTGAATTAATAGTCATGGCGTGTAATACGGCTGCCAGTGTTGCAACTGATGTACTTCGTAAAAAGTATGATCTGCCCATATTTGAAGTTATCACGCCGGCAGCATCATTGGTAGCCACATTTCAAAAAACACGTCGGGTTGGTATTATTGGCACACGTGCAACAATCAACAGCAATGTGTACACAGATAAAATCTCTAAAGATCGCCCTGATATTAAGGTTCATGCTGTACCATGTCCATTATTGGTTCCCCTGGTTGAGGAAGGTTGGATTGATAAACCAGAAACCCGCATGATTGTAAAAAAATATTTACATCCATTAAAAGTGCGACAAATAGACACATTGATATTGGCCTGTACACATTATCCCATTTTAAAACCCATCATACAGAAAAAAATTGGAAGGCGTGTCAGGGTCATAGATTCGGCCCAGGCAGTGGCGCGACAACTTATTTCTTATTTTGAAGACAACAATATTATCTTAAAAAACGATATTCAGGGAAACTATCAGTTTTATGTATCTGATATCACACCCTATTTTGAAAAGATTGCCCAATCCATATTTAAACGAAAAATTCCACTGGCTGTTGCAACTACCGCAAATTCTTAATCATAAATCCCACCATTGTTAAATCATCCAATCGGGCTTTTTTGCCGCGATAGGTTTCAAAATCGGCCATAATCATTTTTTTTTGTTCATTCATGGGAAGATCGGCATATTTTAGAAGCATTTCTTTGAGTCGTCGATTGCCAAATGGAAATCCTTTGTCACCACCTGTTTGATCCACAATACCATCGGTGTATAAATAAAATTTCATATTGTTTTCAATATCAATTGTATGGTTTGTAAATTCAAAATCAGGATCTGTTTTTCTGTAGCCAATGCTACATCGGTCACCTTTGACCATTTCGATTGTTTGATTTTTTATCATTAATAATGGAATGCGTGCGCCAGCATAGATTAATTGGTTTTCCTGCGGTTTGAGAAAACATATTCCGACATCCATGCCATCATCAGAATCAGAATGCGCAGAATCATGATACAATGTTTTTTTGACAACCATATTTAAACGCGCAAGTACCTCTGATGGATTGACACATCCTTCATCCCGAATGATCCGACGAATACCTGATGATGCAATCATGGTCATAAAAGCTCCCGGTACGCCGTGACCTGTACAGTCTAAAACAATGATAATCATGCCATCTTCAAGGGTTAATAATCCATCTTCGTGTGCAGTCAAATTTTTGACAATGGGATAGAAATAGAAAATATCACCCCCAACCAGATCTCTGGGTTGCCAGATAATAAAATTATGGGGCATAAATTCATTAATAATTTCCTCATCAGGTAGTAATGATGACTGTATCAGCTTTGCATATTTGATACTGTCCAACATATTGCGATTGGCCTCAGCCAGCTTTTCATGTTTACTTAATTGTTGTGTTTTTTTTTTGGGGTTGTCCAAAATTTCGTGGCCATAGCTTTTCATTAAATAGCGAAATGTCCATAGTACTGTGAGCAGCAGAATCGAAATAATCCCCATGCACATAAAAAAAGAGATATGCATTTTGTACAAAAAGGTATCTGAAGCTTTCACCAGCATTTCGTTCATAGAGACTTCCATAAACGCTTCAATGGCTTTCATAAACAGTTGCTGCAAATACAATTGATTGAATACCAGAAGCATCATACAAACCAGTATCATAATGCCGGGTATCAGTAGTGTGGGTTTGTTTTTCACCTGTTTATCTCCAATGGGTTCCCTTTTAATACTTTTATCCCACAAATTTTTTCTGCCTGCATATCCAGTAAATGTGGAAGTCCTCCACGATCATCGGGATTATACCCCAGAGTTTTTTGCCAGATTGCTTCATCTTCCATACAATAATAGACAAACACATCAGGTGCGTGTTTTTTTATTCGATCCACAAGGCGACGATAGAGTTTCAATCTCAGTGGTTTAAAATATCTTAATTTGTCATCCATACCGGCAAACATTTCACCATATACAATGGTTGATTGTTGAAATCGTGTTTGAATAATCCCTTTTAAATCATGCATAAATCGTAGTGTTCCCAAGCTGATCCAGACAATATTTTGTGATGATACATGAGAAAAAATGGCATCAATCACTAACTCATATGCCTGCTCACAATTATCATATAAAACAATTGGATCAAAATGAAATGCCAATGGAAAACCAGATGATTCACATATTGCCGCCGCTTTTAATCGCGCATTCAGTGTCGTTGTTCTGTATTCTTGCATCTGAATAATTTCAGGAGTATTCACTGACCAGGCCATAATTGTTTTTCGATTATGATTTAAGGACAATAGGTCATTTATTTGAGTTGTTTTACTTTTTAACTCTAATACAGCATGCGTTTGATCTGAAAAAAATCGGATTAATTGTTTTGAAATATTACAAACCTTTTCCCAAATCAGGCTGTCTGTATACTCCCCTGTGCCGAGTCGTTGCAATCCTTGACTTTTACTTGCAATTATCTGGTGTAGATCACTAAAAAGATCATCAGTATTAACAAACAACTGTAATACCGGTGGATGAAAATATGATTGAAGAATACAGTAGGCACAATCCATTGTGCAAAATGTACCAATATGAATAATTTGATAGCCACAGCAAATGTATTCTCTTGTGCCCGGGCATTTTCTGATGAAAGCCCCCTGATTTCGTGTCAAAAATAGAATTTTTTTTCCCAATGCAATGGGATCCTTTGCAGATGTCACATATTCAAACACTTTCTGTGAATCAGGCACCAACTCAACGGGAATATGTTTGTATTGTCCAGATATGTTCTGAACAAGCGGCATATGAGCAATTTCATCCAATACGAATATTTTTGATAAATCCATAATGGTATTACTTTAATAACACGCTGATACGTCTTGCAATTGATGGATCTTTTTTTGCTAATTTTGTTAAAATCATGTGTGCATCTTTTTCTGATAACTCGTCTAAAGCGACATTTCTTTGTTGTTCCCACTCGGATAGGTGGTCAATTGTTTCAGCAGATATTTTCCCCTGATACAATGGTAAAAGGGTATCTGACTGAAGATGTTTGACAAATGTATCAAAGATGGCCGTATTATTCAGGCTTGAGCCCCATGTTCGCAATCTTTCATCCGAGGAGTGACAGATATCATCAAAGGTCATGTTTCCTTGCATGAGCAATTTGCCCAATTCCATTGAAATATGAATTGCTGTGCTAGATGGACAATAACGTCTCATCAATGGGAAGGTCTGGCCTGCCCGCACTTTTATTTCATCAATCCAACTTTGAAACTGACGATTGTTTACAACATAGTGATCCACAGTTACCAGTGAAACCTGTGAAAAAGGAATCACTTTCTGATCAAATTGACAAATAATTTCAGGAACAATGCCTGTGATATTGTCTCTATCAACAAGATTATCTTTTAGCAAGGATTTTTCTGGAAATGGCGTATCTGATGCGTATTGATAACAAGTATTTAGTGCATCAGGCGAAATTGGTTTCAAATGCATTTCAGGATTATACTGTTCATTTCGCACTGAAACACTGGTTATGGATGCATTCAGAGATTGTTTTAATAAATCTGGTTTGATATGAAAAAGAATGGGGCCATAAGGGTTGGGTGTATGAATGGCTTTTCGATAAAATAATTCGCCATAATCTATGAGATGAAAAATGTGAGAATCCCAACAATTGTTTTTTTTCAGGCAGATATCTGTTTCATAGGGTGTCATTGCAAGGTGAGCTTGCTCTATATAAGATTTTGAACAGATCCCACCTAAAGATAAAAAAGCAAAAAAGTCAGTAAGCTGACATGCAAGAAACAAGGCGTTCCCTCGTTGGTTCAAGATATCAACCGCTTTATTTGTTTCATTGGTCATTATGTTATTTACTCCCGAATCGTTTTGATTTCAGCAATGAGTTGACGCATCATTTGTCCTGCCGGGCCTTTAAGAATATAATTACTGACCCGGTCAGTCAAAGGGGTAAATTCTGGATTGATTTCTATTACAGTCGCTCCGGACTGATGCGCGCTATCTGGAATTATTGCTGCAGGATGAACAATTGCTGATGTTCCAATCACCAGCATAATATCGCAGGTTTGTGCAATTTCGAAGGATCTCATAATATTTTCATGGGGAATTTGTTCACCAAAAAATACGCAGTCCGGCCGAATGATCCCTCCGCAAGTACACTTTGGCGGTATTTGGTCCAGGGTTATTTCAGACATGGTATATTTTTTTTGACAATCCATACAATAATTTATGGCAAAAGTCCCATGAAATTCTATAACATCAGTATTCCCAGCGGCTTGATGTAAACCATCAACATTTTGCGTAATGACTGTTTGAAGATAGCCCCATTTTTCCAGTTGGGCCAAACCAAAATGTGCATCATTGGGCTTTGCGCGATCCATAATATCTTTCATTCCTTTTAATAAAACATCCCAAACTTTTTCAGGATGATTCATAAAGGCATCAATATGGGCATATTCCATTGGATCAAAGGATTCCCACAAGCCTCCCTTGCCACGAAATGGCGGAATACCACTTTCTACAGAAATGCCAGCACCTGTTATAGCGGCAATTTTTTTGGCTTGAACAATATCTTTTGCTGCTTTTATAATGTTTGTATCCATTTATTCCTCATTTTTTAATGATGATTTTTAAAGGCTGACCTGTTTTGTATATCATTAAATGAATTCTTGTAAAAGAAACATAATATATCTACATGGATTCTTCATCAACAATTAACTTGGGATCATCCAGGATTCGTTCCAGATCAAGAATAATTGTCATATCGTCTAAAACACCTCGAACATACATTTGAGCATCTCCAGAAATGGTAGTTGATGGCGGCTGGATATCGTTTAATGTAATGCGGACAACCTGGGGGACATTATGCGCAATAATACAGGTTTCAAGGGGTTCTTTTTCATGAGATATGTTGCCCTGAACGAGAAGAATATATACCGATTCCGGAAGCGCACTACTGGAGAGCCCCATAAATCGAACAATATCAAGTACAGAATAAATATGTCCTCTTATGTTTACAGCACCAATTACAAAATCTGGTGTGCAGGGCACACGAGATATGCGGTTTAAGGGATGAACTTCTCGGACACGTTGAATATCAACCGCATAACGTTCTTCACCAATCATGAATGTCAACGCATGGAAAATATCATCAGCATCTTTTTCATTTTCAGGCAGTTGCGCCAGTTTTTTTGCACGACTTTCCAGAATGGCGTTAATATCCATATGATCAAGTGAATTATTATTTGATGTTTTCATTGTTTGATTCCTCATGCAATAATTTCATGCCAATAAAAACATAATGAAGTCCTGATATAATTGTCAATATTGCTGTTATCCAACAAAAAATTTCCATGATGGTGGTGAGCGGATAAAACTCGCTGAACAAAGCAATTGTAATTGTAAGAAGTTGAAATAATGTCGTAACTTTACTGACAAAGCTTGGATTGATTGGTACATGAATATCACTGATATAGCAGATACTCATCCCTATTAGTATGATGACATCTCTGCTGATAACAATCACTGTAAGCCAGTTTGGTATTTGATTAATAATCGCCAGACAAACATAAGCTGATGATAGAAGTAATTTATCTGCAATTGGATCCATCTGAGCACCCAATTCAGTTCGTTGATTTAGATATCGCGCAACCAGACCATCAAGTGCATCAGTGATTGCTGCAGTTGCAAAAATCATTAATGCAAGAATGTATGCATTTTTTATAATTGCAATCACAAAAATTGGGGTCAATAAAATGCGCATTACTGTTAATATATTAGGGATAGACATAAATATTTGTTTCCTAAACAGCGAATGATTTATTCGAATCTGATAACACCACTCTTCTGTTTTATCGTAGTTTTGTCAAGAATAGTTGATATATCATGTAAACCCAATGCTGGTAAGATTTCTCCAATTTGGCTTTCATTTAAGATTTTTAGTTCAATCAGCCTTGCAAGAAGTTCTTCCTGCCCTTCTTTTCGCCCTTCTTTTCGCCCTTCTTTTCGCCCTTCTTTTCGCCCTTCTTTTCGCCCTTCTTCAAGACCTTTTGTTCTTCCTTTATAAACCATATATTCTTCTAAAGATTGAAACATCTTAACCTCCTGATATTTTTTTGAATATTTATCAATTACTTGAGCAAAAGTCGTTTGCTCGTCTGGATTCAGTTGTATGGATTCATCAACCAAGCTTATTAATGTGGCTCTTTTTTGGCCATCAGGATAATTTGCCAGTATGCCATTTACAGCTTTTGCTTTGATATAAGGTCGATTTTTCTTACTGTAATCAGTTAAAGGTAAATATGCAAATGCCAATGGATTTTTTTCTGCCATTTTTTCAAATTCTTCTGATGTATAAGATTTTAACTTAATCAAATGATAGTGATATTCATTGATTGGATAATCCAACAATTCAAGCTTAAAACTGTCCTTAACAGGCTTTTCCCATCTGGCCTGGTCAGTGAACATGGCAATGGGAAACACAAGCTTTCGAAATTGAAAATATATTCCGCAAAAACTATGAAACATTCCTTCTTCAAACAGTTTCTTGCGTGTACTCTGCTGTTCCCAATGAATTAAGATTGTTCTTTCTTCATTATCAATCATTACGTTGACTAAGATTAAAGCATCTGTAATGCGATGTTCACCACCAAATAATGCGATTAATTCTTTATCCAAAAATTGTATGGTATCAAAATTCATTTTACAGGCAAGATCAGGAAGAAACAACTTAAAATACTCTTTGATACACAATCTCAGTGTTTCTTTATGACGAATGTCAAAATTGCTTCGCTTAATTTCAATAATATCTGTGGATGACAAATATTCTGCGACAGGTCCGGATTCAAGCATTTGATAAATCTGATACAACAGATGCTCATCAGTCAAAATCATAAAATCATCTATTTTCAAAGAGAGAAACTGTTTAACAACTAAATCACATATTTTTTGAAAAGAATTTTTTGTTATTTGCCACTTTTTTTTCTTTAATATGTTTTGAATAAGCGGTTTTAATCGAAGTACAAATATTTGTTGATGCGTAGTTTGTGAAATTTCCATTAGAATATCCTTTCTATTATATTTGAAAAGTAACAGCTAATAATAGAAGATGATTTGTACGATTATTCCGTAGCCTTTTGTGTTTCACCTGAACGAATTTTTTTTAGTTCCTCCCTGGAAACTAATGCCATTACAATTTTTCCAGAAGAGACCTGCTGCATATTTAATCCAAAATTATCAAAGGACTGCATCATAAGTCGTTTGGCAAGAATTTTTCCGCCTTCTGCAAAATCAACAATTATTTTGGCATTATCGGATTTTAACTCTTTCAAATGAATTGCGGAAACACCCTGAACATCTTTCGCCAGAACTTTTCTAAACGCAACAAAGTAAGCCAGTTTTTGAGTACCACTTACCAATATTTCTACTTGTGAGGCGTTGATTGCCACCTTTTGTAAACCTTCCTCAATATGTCTGGTTAATTCTTCAGCCGCCTGTTTTGCTGCTTTTGAAATTGCTTCTTTGGCACTGATTATTTCGTTGTCCTTGACAGCTCGTGCTGTTTGAAATGTTTCGGCTATCAACATACCTGTCTGTACTTGATATGCCTGCAATTTAATTTCAGCATCAATTGATGACATACCTGAGCCAAACACACCTATTGATGGAAAAGCTTTCGCACTGCCAATCAATACGATTTGTGCGTTATTATTTTTCGAAAATTGAATGGCTTCGTTTGTATCCAAAATATCCTGCTGAAACTCTGTTCGTGCCCATAGTTTCCTGACCAATATATGGCGATTGATAATTTTATATTTTTTTTGTTTGAGAAATTTAATCAACTCAGATTCAGCGGCATTAAACTGTGGTGCTAAAGGTTTGATTCGCCACCATTGATAGGGTGCTTGATGCACATTTTGCTCATCAATAAACATCAAAACACTGGGAAGTGATTTCTTTTTCTCCTGTACACCAATTTCTGAAAGGTTGCTGCGAATTGTGTCCACAGAAACAGTACTTTTGACCAATACTCGATAAAATTCATTGGATTGTGCTTCAGCCATCACGCGAAATCCTTTGACAAATTTCTGAATGGGATTATAAATTCGATCATTTAATAATTGAAAATTTGAGATAATCATTTTGGGAGGCAAAATTTTATCAACTGTTGTTTCAACAGCTGTTGCCAGCGCATTTTGGATTGCTTTTTCCCGGGCTTTGTCTACATTATCCTCTTCAATTATTCCAGTGCCTACTGTGTTGAGATGGATTGTGCCTTTCAATTTTTTTGCGGTTGCGATTGTTGTTAATCCCATCATTAGAATTAAACAAATACACATGGATTGAAACATTTTTTTCATTTTTTTCTCCTTTATGCGTAATCGAATGTTTTGGAATGCTCAAAAATTATAAACTTTTGTTAAGTATCAATGATAATATAATTACTATTTCTTCAATTGTTACGATCTATTGTTTGTAGCATCCTACTCAGTTGGTTCACTAAATTTTGAAAGTCAACATTTTGATTTTTTCTATGAATTAGTAATGAAAGATATGATAAAAAAACGTGAAAAACTTCCTGCCCCCTAATCCAAGAAAATTGGTATATAATTATCAACAATAATGATAGAATTATTATTAAAAAGCCCAAAAATGGATACGAAATATAACAAGAAGCTATTAACAGAGAAACAATATAAGCGCATAATAGAATCCAACTATTAATTTGTTTCCAAGAAATATTTAGAAAAATCAAACATATAAATATCAGTAAATTAGGTATAATAAGTAAATGATTTGGCAGAATTGAAATATTAACCAGAATAAAATTTATAATTCCTGCCCAAAATAATCCTGCAAATAATCGAACTCTTTCTTCGAATTTTTGGGTATAAAGAAACGTATTCGCAGATTCTGCACAAAGACTAACTTTAAATAAATTAAAATAAATATAATATAGATCGTTATCATCAATATTTTCAGGAGAAAATAAGTTACTAAATGAGTATGATACTATTTCTTCAGAATTATCTAGTTTTTTTAAAATCTCATTTAAAGCTCGACTATAGGGGAATTTTTCGTTTTTATAATAATAATATTTTGCCAACCCTTCATTTTTACGACAAAGTTTTATTTCGTTGCATTTTCTTTCGTCTTGCGAACATATTAAATTACAATGTAATTGCTTACAACACTTTTCAGTAATAGCAACAGGAATGGCGCGCAAAGCTTGACCAATCAAATACACTAAAAAAAATATAAATAAAATTGTTACCCCTGATTCAATGTTTTTTTCATAATTCCTCTCGATTTGTTGTGTTGTGTTTATTTTATCATCTTTCGACTCTGTATTTGTTTTCTGATCAGATTCTGTTTCAGCCGTATTAAGTATTAAATATTGAAAAAATTTTGATATGTCTGAGGTATGGATTGATAAACAGACATATATGCCAAATAATAGAAACATGCCTGGCAGCATTATTGGTAGTAAGTCTCCCTTTACTTTGTAAATAAGATCCTTCATTTTTGTTCCTTATATATAAGACAATGTATTAACATGGTTTTCACTGTGCCTTTTGGAGCAAATAAAAAGAGACTTTTTTTAATAGCTCTGGATCATAATAAATAAAAAAATCATCGGAATTTAACAAATGATTCTCAACTCTCCCGCGCCACAACAAAATCAGCAATATCCAACAAAATACGATGTTCAGGTGTTTCCGGTATCATTCTAAGCGATTCACGCGCTTTATCTGCATACGTTTGCGCCTGTTCTAAACAAAAAGTTATGCTTCCCAGTTTTTCCATTATTTCAATCAATTTTTCAAAATCTGAATACGAAAAATGAACGTCCTGAATCAGTTTTTCAATAAAGGCGTGTTCCTTTTTACTGGTTTTTTGAAGCGTATAAATAATCGGTAACGTCAATTTGCCTTCTCTTAAATCCGCCCCGACTTTTTTGCCGAGAATATGTGTTTGCGCTGTATAATCCAGAATATCATCTGCAATTTGAAATGCAATCCCCATGTTTTTACCATAATTTGAAACCATAGCAACAATATCTTTTGAGGCATCCGCAAGAATTGCACCAGATTCACATGCAGCTTGCAATAATACCGCTGTTTTAGAGTTTACAATTTTAAAATAATCATCATGTGTCAGATTTGGATTCCGCTGATTTTTCATTTGAAGCAGCTCGCCCTGTGCCATTTCTGAGGTTATCCGCGCTGCCAGCTGAATGATTGCCATTTTGCCTGTTTCACCCGCAATAGATAAAGACTTTGCCAGAAGATAATCACCGGTCAAAACAGTCTCAGCCGCACCAAACACAAGATGCGCTGCTTTTTTTCCCCGGCGCATTTCTGCGGCATCTATGACATCATCATGAAGTAAGGTTGCTACGTGCAAATATTCAAACATAGTGGAATAATAAAAGAGATTGTCCTGTTTATAATTACACATGCGCGCGCAAAGAATCATTAATAAAGGACGCAAACGTTTTCCACCACTAAATAAAATATGACCTGCAATTGTCTGAACCAGTTCAAGGTAAGGATCTAAATTTTGTTTTAAACGAGTTTCGATTTTTTCCAGATCACTTGCAACCGCAGACAAAATTTTTTGTTTTATCTGATTTTTCACAATACTTCTCCCAAAAGATCATAATGAAACGCTTGCGTTATTTTAACCGGATATATCTTTCCTTGTTCAATATTAGCTCCAGTAATCAGTGTGATGCCATCAATATCAGGTGCCTGAAAGACAGTACGTCCTTCCCGCAAAGGGGGATCATCATCAGATAAGTTTTCGGTTAATACATCCAGTTGTTTTCCTGCAAATCGTTGTAGACGCTGATACGAAATATCAGCCTGGCATGACATTAATGCATGACGTCGTTCCTCTTTTTCTATGTCATCAATATGACCTTTTAATTGATGTGATGCCAGATCATCTGCATCAGAATAATCGAAAACACCGAGATGGTCAAATTGAATATCCTGAATAAAATCCATAAGCTCTTGAAAATGTGTTTCTTTCTCACCAGGAAATCCCACCAGTAAGCTGGTTCGAAGGGATATCTCCGGGTTTTTAGACCGCATTTTTTCAATGAGGCGAAACAAATCTATTTTATGGTATGGCCTGTTCATTTTTTTGAGTATTTCATCATTGACATGTTGAATGGGCATATCAATATAAGGACAGATACACTGAAATCTATTAATCGTCTCAATCAACTGGTCATCAATATTTTGTGGATTCATATACAATGTGCGAATCCATGCCTTACTATCTGATAATTCATTTTTTTCAGCCAGTTGAGTCAGAAGGTCCGACAAAGTTACGCCCTCTGATGAATCTGTGCCATAGGCTGCGGTATCCTGTGCGACCAGAATTATTTCTTTTATGCCAGCATTCAAACACAGAGAAAACTCATCAATAATCCGTTGTGATGAAATACTGCGATATGGTCCGCGTAATTTGGGAATAATACAGTATGTGCAATGATAACTACACCCTTCAGCAATTCGAATATATGCAGTTTTGATATTGGGAGCTAACCATCGTGGGGCTTGTTGTCTGAAATAATGTGATTGACCGGGGGATGGTGTCAAACTTGAAGGCACAAAATGATCTTGCTGAATCGCTTTCTGAACATGCTCCAGCGCACCGGTACCCAAAAAAATGTCAACTTCAGGCAATGCCTTTTGGATATCTGAGGCATATCGTTCAACAAGGCAGCCGATTACAATGAGTTTCTGGCAGGTTCCAAGGTTTTTGTATTCGGAGAGTTCGAGTATGCGTGTAATAGACTCCTGTGATGCCGCTTCAATAAAGCTACAGGTGTTAACGACAATTATATTGGCCATTTCTGGCTGCTCAATTATCGTATGCTTTTCATTGAGCATGCCCTGCATGTAACTTGTATCCACTTCATTTTTTGGGCATCCCAGTGTTTCAAAGTAAATTTTTTTCTTCTTTTGATTGGTCATTGAAAAGGGGTTATCCTTTAGGGGTTATCCTTTAGGGGTTATCCTTTAGGGGTTTTCATCGTATCTGCCAAAATTTCCTGAGCATGGGCAAGGGTTTTTTCTGTAATTGTTTCTCCGCCTAACATTCGTGCAATTTCTTTTATACGTGCTTCCTGATCAATCGGACGAATCACTGTATGGGTTCTATTATTATCAACATGCTTGGCAATCTGGAAATGTTGCTGTCCATATTTGGCAATTTGCGGCAGATGGGTTATACAAATTATTTGATGATGATCACTCAAGGCTTTCATTTTTTGCCCCACCATTTCAGCAACGCCACCACCAATGCCGGCATCAACTTCGTCAAAAATGACTGTGGATACAGATTCTGTGCCCGCCAGAATGGCTTTCAATGCGAGAACCACCCGTGATAATTCTCCGCCTGATGCAATGGCTGCCAGCGGTTTCATCGCTTCCCCAACGTTGGGAGCAATCATGAAATGTGATTGATCAATGCCATTTTCAGTAAAAAGCCATTTGCCATCAGTTAAGGCTTTATGGGTGCTGTCTTCCTTTTGACGACAGTTTATTTTGACTTGAAATCGGGTTTTATTCATTTTGAGTTGATGCAATTCTTTTTCCACCGCCAGTGATAACCTGCCTGCACATTTGTTTCGCTTTTCAGACAATTCAAATGTTTTGTTCTTTAGGTGTTCATGCGCTGTTTTGACATCTTTTTCTGCCTGTGCAATTTGATCTTCAATGGTGTCAAGACCATTCAATTCCGCCTGAATCTTTTGATAGTGCGCGGCGATAGATTCAAGAGATCCGCCATATTTTCGCTTGAGCTGATTCAGTAAGTAAATACGATCTTCAACATCCTGTAATCTTTGATTATCTACCTGAACACGATCAAGGTATGACCGCAATTCGGTTGTAATGTCTTCGATCAAGACACTGGCATCCATGATTCGTTCGCATGATGCGGTGAGATTTTTATCCAGCGCGGATACCTGTTCGACAGTCTTACGCGTTTTGCTTAAAATTTCATAAACAGCACCTTCAGAATCGTATAGATGATCAATGCTCAGTCTGACATTTTGATAAATGGATTCGGCATGTTGAAGACGCTTATGCTCATTTTCAAGGTGTTCATCCTCATTTTCTCCAATTGCGGCATCTGATATTTCTTTGGATTGAAATTTGATCAGCTCCAAATGCTCTGCCTGACGATTTTTTTGTTGAATCAACGATTCAAGGCGCGAAATAAGTGGTAGTAAACGATGGTAGTATTGGTACACGTCATTTCTCAATGGAAGAAGTTTGCCATATGTATCAAGCATAACAAGATGTTCCTCCTCGTTTAACAAGCGTTGGTGGGCGTGTTGGCCAGAAATGTTGACCAGACTGGCTGTCAATTGCGACAAAAGCTGGATAGTGGACTGTCGATCATTAATATAGATTTTGTGACGATCTTTTCGTGAAATTACGCGCCTGATCAACAGGCCATCATCGGGATTCAGATCATTTTCTTTCATCAATGCCTTGATTTGCGGATGATCATCAATATTGAAAAAACCTTCAACTTCAGCAACATCCATTCCGGTACGAATATACTTTTCTGTTGCACGATGACCCAATAGCAGATTGAGGGCATTGATGATAATTGATTTTCCGGCACCTGTTTCGCCACTTAATACAGTCAGGCCATCTGAGAATTGTATATCCAGTTTTTCAATGATGGCAAAATTTCTAATGCGTAATTCTTTTAGCATTGAAAGATCCATTATAAAAATTTTTTTAAATTTCAAATAGATATGAATTTTATTGCAATAACAGTTCTTTAATTTCATCTTGTCGCTTAAATACGCAATCATATCCTTCTTGAATACATTCCTTGGCCCGGTAATATTCAAGCCAGCCGACATGACTCAGGCAAGGTTCCATCAAGATATCCGGCGGATCAATTGCCATCCGGCTGCGAGTAATGCGATCCTGCATAATATTGACAGAGCTTGCCAGGATATCAAACATATTTGGGGGTTTAACCTTTTGTTCGCTCCGATTGGGAAACACTGCGTGCATGCTTTGTTTTAGGCCTTTTATCAGGCGTTGTTTCAAGGGATTTTGTAAATCATTTTCATCAGATTCGGAAATATCTGCTGACCATTTAAATGGAATGGTCTTCGGTTTATTCACAAAATGTTTTCCAACAACATCATTATTTAAATTGACCGCCAGCACAGTGCGGGCACCCATTGCGCGACAAATGGAAACCGGTACCGGATTGACAATTCCGCCATCTGCCAACATTTGATTGTTGATACGCACCGGTGCAAACAGACCTGGTAAAGACATGGATGCACGCACAGCATCATGCAACAGACCTTCCTGAAACCAGACTTCCCTGCCAGTTGCCAGTTCTGTAGAGACTGCTCCAAAACGAATTTCAAAATCCTGAATATTTTTTTTGCCGAGATATTCTGCCATGAATCGACTGAAACGTTCTCCCATAATGATTCCGCCACCTGAAAAGCTAAAATCAAAAAATCCGAATACGTCTTTCCAGTTCAACTGGCACACCCATTGTTCAAGTGACTCTAAATGGCTGGAAATATATGCCCCTCCAACAAAAGCACCAACAGAGCTACCGCTGATGACTTGAGGGTAAACATTCATTTCTTTAAGTGCTTTTAGAACACCAATATGTGCAAAGCCTCGTGCAGAACCACTTCCAAGGGCTACGCCAAAGTATGAATTATATTTAGTGTTATCGTTCATATATTTTAATTTCTAAGCGTGGCGATTAATTTTTTGGGAACAATTAATAAATCCAGGGCTGTTTCAATATCTGGACAGGCAATATCTGCATTCAGCAGGGTTTGAACAGCAGCTCCCTCACACTGAATCACCGCGATACCAATTGCCGCCGATTGAACCATTAGATGGTCATTATAACCATTGCCAATGCAAACACATTGTGATGCATTCAGATGCGTCACGTATGCATCTTTTTCCTGGGAATGATTATCTGTTTCCAGTATTTTTGTAATACATTCAAACTGTTTTGTTTGCGATATTCCCAGGCCATAAGTGTCTGCTGTAAGAACATGAATAGAAATATTTGTAGATAGTTCTTTCAGTTTTGGCACAATACCATCAATAAGAAGACCATCACAGCACAACGTACCATTCAAATCAAGTACCAGATGTGCCAATGAATATGTTTTCACTGTTGGTATGGCTATTGTAATCATGGTAAGCGTTTTCTCAATTTTATGCGTTCATAAATTGGCATCAATCACTGTGAAATTGAATCCCAACTGGACAATGATCAGATCCCATAATTTCCGGATAAATACAGGCATCCTTTACACGATTCAGGCTTTTCTGATCCACACAAAAATAATCAATACGCCACCCGATATTCTTGGCACGTGCGTTAAATCGATAACTCCACCAGGTGTATTGATTGAGTTGATCATTAAAATGTCTAAACGTATCAGCGTAGCCTGCTTGAATAAATTTTGAGAACCATTCCCGCTCCTGAGGTGAGTAACCCGCATTGTTCTCATTTCGTTTTGGATTGGCCAGATCAATGGGTTTATGGGCAACGTTAAAATCGCCGCAAAGAATGACTGTCTTTTTTTTTCTTAATTGATTAGCATAAGTCAGTAAGGCATCATTAAATTGAATTTTGTAATCAATGCGTTTGAGCTTGTCCTGCGCATTGGGGAAATAGAGGTTGACAAAATAATAGCTATCATATTCAAGGGTAATGGCGCGGCCTTCAATATCATGCTCAGGGCTATTGATTCCTTTGAACACTGACATAGGAGATTCTTTCGTATAAACTGCAACACCTGAGTATCCCTTTTTTTCAGCACTGTTCCAAAAAGCGTGATACCCTTTTATATTCAATAATTCCTGAGATAATTGTTCTTTTTGTGCTTTGGTTTCTTGAATACCAATAATATCCGGATTCATTTGTATTACTGTGTCAATAAATCCTTTTTTTTCTACAGCGCGTATACCATTCACATTCCAGGATACAAAATTTTTTTCCATGATGACTCCTTCAATTTTAGCCTTGCATATAATGAATTATCATGTATGTCAAGAATCATTTGACAGTATTGAATTTGTCATTATCGTTTTACACACTTCATGGTGATTTTTGTGTTTCATTTTTCAGGAAAGAATGATAGTTTAAATAATATTTTTTGTGATGTATTCAGTTAAGTTATTATTAGAAACAAAGGAGTCGCTCATGAGTAACCTCGCATATGACCTTTCAACAGAATATATATCCATATTTCCAACAAAGCCCAATGTGCAAATATTACAAAGTTTGCCCATTGCACCACAGGAATATGATGACTTGTCTCATGAAGGCAAATACGTTGATGAGGCCACTTACTGGAATGACTATTATCAAGACGATTCATTTCATTATGAATGGAACAATGGATACCTGGAGGTAAAAGAAATG
>Ga0272440_1001766_pt1 | contig 17362 bp, 9 predicted proteins | sample SSMMMBAug17_FD_192440 | JGI IMG/M metagenome (GOLD analysis project Ga0272440, IMG submission 192440) | Marine sediment archaeal communities from Little Sippewissett salt marsh, Falmouth, MA, United States - SSM-MMB-Aug17 | ecosystem: Environmental > Aquatic > Marine > Wetlands > Sediment ... | reverse complement strand
TAATGAATAAAATAATAAAAATGTTCTGGGATATAAATGAAGATTGTTCAGAAAGGATAAACAGAAAAATTGAAAAATTAGAGCTTATTTTTAGTCAAAAATTGTCTTGACATTGGGGGGAAGTATATTCATCTGGATTATTTTTTCTCCATTCATTCCAGACTTGAACGCCGCTGGTCAGCATTTCAATATATTTTTTTGGATTATTTGTTACGATAATACTCAAAATTATACTCTTTATTTCAATTGGTTATGATGAGACGATTTTTTTTGATATAAATTTTTAGTCAAATTTTTTTTGTTTAATATCTCAATAAATTCTTGTTTTGTAGGACCTATGATAAGAGGTTCTTTAAAACCTGTTTTTATTAATCTCTTGCTAAATTTTTCCCATCTTGATTTTTGGGGATGATTGCTTGAAACATAACAATCTTTAAAATAAAGCAACTGTATTTTATCACCTGAAGAATGATCAAATATGTCAATTCGTTGTTTTTTAAGATTTATTTTAATTCTTTCTTGAAGTTCTGGCAAATTTTTTTTGTCAAAATCATCGTATATTAATAAGGTAACTTTTCCAGATCTTTTATGAATTTTAATAATATCAACATTATGGATATCTCCATATAAAATTCCAGCGCATCCAATATAAATTCTTAAGATAGGATGCAAATCATTTATAAGACTTTTATGAATATATAAGGCTTTATGGTCAATAACGCCAAAAGACGTTTGATTACACAAGTTAGATATTTTTTCAGGATTGGCTATTTCAAATAATAAATTGGTACTGAGATCTTTTGCTTTTTTATACGAACCTAAAAAAGTTGTAATATCTTTTTGAAGGGAAGACGTTAGATGCTTAAAAGGGACTTTTGTTTTAAAATTTGATAAAGCAATATAAACCAACATATCATTTTTTCTTTGTTCAAAGGACTTTTGGAGTTCTTTTTCCCCATATTTTTTTATAAACAATTTTTTGGCTTTATTGGGTGTTCCTATTTTTTCTTTAATTTCATCCAATCTATTAAATTCATTAACCATTGGAACACGACCAAGATCAATCAGGCAATTCCAAAAAGCATCAAGTAAGTCTTTATTGGCATCATATATTTTATCTTCGTATGCTTTCTTTTTTGGTTGTGCTAACCTTTTTTTATCATGTAAGTTTTTTTGACTTATTATACCAGTTAAGGTTTCCCTATTGATTGATCGCTTGTTCCTGTTTGCAATAAACGCTTGCTTATCAATCGGGTTCTTAAATACATAAAAAATACCTGGTGCAATTGCAATTGGTGAAACATTTAAATTGTCTTCTATGTATTGCCTTAATTCATCCTGATAATAATATTTTTGAAATGTACCAATGCTTGTAAGAATACCATCTTTATATGGCTGACCTTTCTTAAGAATGGATCGTTTGGCAGCCATTGCGGAAACAACCAAAATTTTTTGAGCAAGTTTGTAAGCATTTTGAAGTGCAGTAGATCGCTCTAGTGGATCTTCAATGATATTGATTACAAAGCCAAGATTTACAATCATTGCAGGTGTTATAGGCTCATCTGGAAAAAATGTTGGATCCCAACCACTTGCATTGTATCCCATTTTTACCAGCCCACGAACATCATCTCCTCTTCCACAACCATAATCAAAAATTGAAACAACATTGTCAAATAATTTATACTGTATTAATGTCTGGATCGGTGTAGAAAACTTGTACCTGACGATTGCAGTTTTATGTCTTTTTATAATAATTTCTTTGCTTAACTCTTCTGAAGGGCATTTTATTTTAGTTTTAATCAATTCATGACCTTTATATGATAAACCTTTTTTGGTAAGTATTTGTTCCCAATTTTTTTTAAATCCAATAATTTTTAAATTTTGATATAAACCTTCTTTTTCTTCAGATTTCGTTAAAGCTTCAAATCTTGGAATCATAGGGTGGCCAGATTCTAATAATGTTTCTTTACGATGAAGAATTGGGGGATTATCAGACTTTAAGTATTGATACTGTCTAATTTTACCAGTTGATAAATGCACTGAAATTGAAGAATGTAAAACTGGATGAGGAATCTCAAAAAAATTGGGGTATTTTAGAAAGGATATTCTAAACTCAGATAAAATAAATTTGATGACATTAAAATGATCATCAATGTTAATGCTTTCTCCTATATCTTTAACAAAATCGCTTAAATCATTATCAATATTTAAAAGAGCTTCTTTATAAACATAAATGGCATTGTTTAACCTTTTTCCAAAAGACAGATTAAGTAAACATTTTTTGTAGTTGTCATAATTATTGATAGTTATTTCTGACAGATTAAAATTCATATTATTTTACATTTACTATCCATATCTATTTAATTTCATAATATTTTTTGTTTCAGTTATTATTGATTCGACAATTTTTTCATATGAAGGGCTATCCTTTCCTACGCCAATGCGGATTGTTTCAAAGGCTTCTATATCAGTGAGTCCAATCGCTTTTAGAACATGGGATGGTTTGACTTTTATTGTTGAACAGGCAGAGCCAGCCGATAAAGATAATTTATTCTTTATGGCTTGAATCAGTGCTTTACCTTCAATGCCTGGAATCGTCATATTTAAATTATGTGCCAGCCTATTATCAGGGTGTCCATTTAATTGTATTTTGGGAAAATGTTCTTTGAGCTTGTTTAAAATCAGCCTTGTTTTTTCCTTATTTTTCTTATTTGAGTGTTCACTGTTTTTAATTGCTATTTTTAAAGCTTCCGCCAATCCAACAATCCCTGGAACATTATGAGTTCCTGGTCTTAATCCTCTTTCCTGTCCACCTCCAAACATGATGGGCGATAGTTTTATGTATGGTGAAAAAGATCTTATAAATAAGCCTCCGACACCTTTAGGGCCATAAAATTTATGCGCAGTAAATGACATTAAATCAATATTCATGTCATATACATTAATTTTGCTATGACCAAGTAACTGAGCTGCATCTGTATGAAATATGATATTATTTTTTTTAGCGATCTCTCCAATTGTTTTTATGGGCTGAATAGTGCCAATCTCGTTATTTGCAGACATGATTGACATTAGAATTGTATCCTTTCGAATCGCTTTTATTAATTCATCCATTTTAACTGTTCCATATTTATCAACAGATACAAATGTAACCTCAGCACCTTCGGAATCTAAATAGTCCAATGTTTCTAAAACTGATGAATGTTCAATGGGTGAAGATATAATATGTTTTCCTTTATAATTGTATTTACGAAAACATCCAATCAGGGCAATATTATTTGACTCTGTTGCACCTGATGTAAAAATTATTTCACTATCTTTTCTACACCCAATAAGCTTAGCAACCAAAGACCTTGATTCTTGGACAGCTTTTTTTGCATGTTGGCCATGTAGATGGTCGATACTTGAGGGATTACCATAGACATCGTTAAAAAAAGGAATCATTTTTTCTATAATGTGTTTATCTACAGGTGTCGTTGAGTTGTGATCAATAAAAATTGGCATAGACATTGTTTTATTGTCCTTTTATTAATTCAGTGAACTCATCAACACCCTTTACTCTATTTGTGAGCATTTCAACCCCTCTATTGATATGAGCCATTAAGTATCTATAGTATTCACTTTGATCAACACAAGCATGATCACACCATTGTTGAAAAAGCAAATTAAGAATGAGTTCATGTTCTCCAAAAAATGTATATCGGTTGATTTCCTGTCCAGAATCATCACTGTATAATTCAAGAGCTGGTTTTGTTTGCTCTGCAATTGAAAGTGATAAGGCCAGACGACAGGCAATATTGGGTGTTAAACCGGTTCGGATTTTAAAATAATTTAATTTTTTAGTCGATTCTTGTGATAATTTAATTCGGTTAAACTTCATTGATTAAAATATCCTTTTTTGATGCTCCCCTGTTTTTCATTATCATTATACGCTAATAAATATGTTTTGGAAACATGGGGTTTTAATACCTGATAATTTTGTTTGTCAATTTCTGTATCTGTAGAAAAAATGATCATCTGATGTGATGCATTTGGGAAAAAAATATTTAATAAATTGTTTCGGTGTTTAGAATCTAAACGACCTAAAGGGGTATCTATGATAAATGGCAGGTTTCTGCCAGAGGTTTTTGCCAAAGCCCAAACCATTGATATTGCAAATATTTCTAATTCACCCGAAGAGAGACTGGTTTTATCAATATTGCTATAATCTTTATCATATAGTGTTGTATCAAATGATTCAGGATGAATATCAATTTTACTTAAAAGATCATTTTTGCAATTTAATTGTGAAAAGATATCATTAAAATGATTCATTATTGTTTGACTTTTTAATGTAGAAAGCTCTGAATAAAAAAGTGGAAGGATTTGTTCGGTTTTAGTGACAAGTTCAAGTTTTACATTATTTTTTAACATTTCCTTTTTTTGATGATTTATTTTATTGATTTGACGATCTATTTCTGTCGATTTATAGTTGCAGTTTTTTATATCTTCATCATAATGTTTATTCTCATTTTCAAGTGCTCCAAGTTTTTTTACTAAACTCTGTAATGTTTCGTGCATTGGCTTAACATCATCTTCATCTGGTGCTCTGTCAATGCTAACCTCTATATTTTGCAATTCTCTGTATGTCGTTTCATATTGCTTGACAAGATTTTTCAATTGTATTGGAATTGAAGTTGTTGCTTCCTCAATACCATTTAATACTTCAGAAGTTTGTTTTTGAGATAAGTCAAATATTATATTGTCATCCAACTTTGTTTGATTATTCATCATCTGGTTTTCAATTTCAGATTTCATAAGATTTTGGATTTTAATGATGGTTTTTTTATTTAGTTCAGGAATATGATTAAAAAATTTTTTACTATTGATTGTTTTTTTTATCTTGTTTGCTTTTTCTAATAATATTGATGACGCCAGTTTTTGTTTTTTGATTTTTTCCTCTTTTATTATTCTATGTTTTAGTTTATCAGACAGGTTAGATAAAATAGTTACAGGCAATAAACCTGCGCAAATTTCTCTGATTTCAGTCTTTATTCTTTCAATCTCATGTTCTAAAGATATCTTTTTATGTTGTAATTGATCTCTGTTTTCAAGATACCAGCCTCCTTGTGCTGCTATTTTTTTCTTATAATCTTCTATCTTTGACATTGTTAATAAAATATTATTATTTAATTTAGCCTTTTTATCCTTAATTTTTTTTATAGTTGTTTTGATTTCATTTTTTGCAATTAATAGCTTGTCGAGCTCTTTTGTATCATCTGATAATCGTTTTTCATGTAAATTTTTATTTTTATATATTCTTAAGTCTGCATTTAAACGTTCAATCAAATCCAGACCTAAAATAGACTTCATAGAATCTTTCAGTTCAGAATTATCATCTGACATCATTTTTTGAATTTTTTCACCATCAAAAAAGAATAATCTTGATAAACCTATTGGAATCAATTCTTTAATAAACTCCTGCCAGTTTTCTTTTTCTACTTCGTCAATTTTTTTACCATTTTTCAGTATAGATAAACTTTCCTTTACAATTTCTTGTTTTGTTATCCAATTTCTTGTTACACAATAAATACTGATCTGTCCATTCATTGAATGTTTAAATTCAACAGTTAAAAAGGCATCTTTACATTGCTCTTCCTTTGATCTATGAATTTTATCTTTAATATATTTTGAGTAATCATTGTTATTTTTAAAAATATGAGATCCATACAAGCATAATTTGATCGCATTAAAGACAGTTGTTTTGCCTGCTCCATTCATTCCCCCAATGATGATAATTGGTTTAAATTGATGATCTGGGTAAAGAAGAAGTTCATGTTGCCCTTTGAATACCCCAAAATTATTTAAAACTATTTTATTAATAATCATTTTCAGATACCTGTTTTGCTTGATTTATTTCATTATTGAGTTCTTCTTCAGTCCTCCAGTCTTCACTAAAAATTTTGTCAATTTTATTCATAATGCCTGCTCTTCGCGTCATACCTTGTAAGTTTCTTTCTAAATCAATCAGTTTTGCTATTAGTGACGCATGCATTTTGTTTTCACATAACTTGTAAAGCAATTTTTTGTCTTCAGATGTAAACGATACACAATCATCATCTTTAAAAGGGTAATCATCGCCTGTCATTTCTTTATAAATGGCAGGAACAGAATCTTCCCAATCATGTTCTTCGTTTCTCCACGTTTGTCTGATCAATTCAAGCTCTTCCATTGATATTGCACTAAATAATATTTCTGGTTTATCTGCTTGAATTTTTTTTTGAATTTTTAATAATCTTCTTAAGAATTCTTTGCGCCATTCAAATTTGTAAGGTCCATGGGAGTAACGAGACTTATCTCTTATTAAATATACTTTTCCGCTTCGGCGCTTTAATCTTCTAAAGTGCCCTTTTTGATCTGGTTTTTGAGTTTCACATAAGAATTCTCTGAATTCCAGAAGGGGGATCATCCAATCTTCACCACTATCAATTAAATTTTCCATACTTGTATCGCTAATCACAAGGGTACAAACCCAGCAGCCGAATCTGCTATTTCCGCATGATGGTGTTGATGTATCAATGACCATTGGACATTCACCGCCACTCGCATTTTTGTAAATTGCCATTAAGTCTCTATTTGAACCGCCCCATAAGCATTGATAATTATTTGTTGCAAGATATTGCCAGACTTCATCTGTTGTTAAATTTTCAATAGGGGTAAAAACATATACTTCTGGCAAGATTGGATGTTTTGATAATCCTAATGCATCGCGTTTTTTTTTGTTTAAAACCTGTTGTCTTGAAGCACTCTCATCTTTTCTTGCTCCTAAAACAATTGTTGCTTCATTGTATTCAGATACCTGTTCTTGAATAAATCTGTTTACAGGATCAATTTTAAGCCTTTCTGTGCACCATCGAAACATCTGTGATGGTGCAGGGTAACCTTTGCCAATTAAATTGGTCCAAAAACGTTTTTCAGGAAGGGGGGTTAATTTATGGACTGTTATGGGTAAGTTTTCTGATATTGCTGCATTTTTGATCTTTGCAAGAGTTTCATCTAAAAAAAATTTTAGATAGGGCGTTTCTACCAAAGTATCTGTGCATATCACATGGATGTTATTCAATCTTTTTGATTCAGGAATATCTCTAATAACTTCCCATATTAATTGTAGCGCAGCTGTAGAGTCTTTTCCGCCTGAAAAACCAACAACAAAGGGTCTTTCGTAAGTTAAATATACCTTTTTGATATGATTTTTAATGTCAGTTATTTTTTTGCCTAGCATTTAGAATATCCATTTGCTAAAGTCTCAGAAACAAGATGTTATACCTGTGATAAGTATTCCGCTTCAGCTTTTTTTTCATCTGGTTTAAGTTCAATATTAAAGTATTTTTTGAGATAGTTTGTAGTTAATATTACACATTGATTTGATTTACAGATTCTGCCTTGAACCATTGCTCTACCTTCCCATAAGGCTTGATTTTTGCGAGACCAATCAATTTTTTCAAGCTTTTTAAGTTCTGTTTTATACCTTTTTGAATCGTCTGCAAGAAGTTCAGCACCTAACTTACCGATGACATGCATGGCAAGCGCATGAGAATGAATATATTCTTTTCTTAGTTCAGATGTGCTAATATCTTTATTTGCTGCAAGTTGCCAGTCTTTCATATGCTTACAGACAGTTTTCCAGAAATCAATAGCCAACGCGGTATCTTTACTGGAAATTTTCTCAATTTTTTTGGGAATTTTCAACAGCACTTGTGTACCCTGGTAAATGCTGCTTAAAGTAAATAATTTTGGAGATCTGTTAGATATACTGGTTTTTTCCATTTCAGTTAATTGTCTAAATATATCAACCTTTTCCACAATTTCCCTTGCCAGGGTTGATAAAGGGTCTCTGTGATCATACAAAATACCAATTGATCGTGTGGGTTTGACAGCATGTTTGTTAAGATCAGCAAACATTTGCTGTGTATGTTTCAAGCCAATATCAATATATAGTAAGATAGAAATGGTTTCATCGCCTAAATCTGAAGATTCAAGCAATGCTTTTTCAATTGCAGCTCTTCGATGTTGACCATCATTAATAATAACTTTGGCATCCATTGATATTCTTAGCTTACCCACATCATTGGAAATCGTATCATTAATACACAATGGCTCAAACTGAACGTTTCCATCAATTGTTGCTGTTAGTGATGAAAACGTATAATCCCCCTTATTACTTACAATATAGTTCGTTATTTCAGGAATTCTCGCTTTATTTAGTATACGTTGAGATCTTATCTCAGGGGGCAATTCATCGCTTTCGAATGTAAAAATTTTCGGGACCATTTTTAATGGACACATTGCCATATAATATTCCCTGTTGCCTTGTCGTCCCTTGAGCGCTGTAAAAACATATTCATACGATTGCATAAAGAGGCCTCCATTAATATAATTTTTAACTTCCATGATAAATTGGAAGTTTCTAATTATATTAATGGACGTTTATTTTTTTGTCAAGGTATTTTTATATTTTACGTTTTGATTGAGTCAGGGTGTATGATGTCGTGTATTTTTATAAGTTATGAAGTCTTGGATATATTAATTAATTGGTTTTGTCCTACTAGCATTATACCAGGGTTGAATTTTATATTATTGCATTTCACGTATTATTTCCCAAAAAGCTCTATCTTTCATTAAAATTGGTTTACTTCCTGCCAGATTGACTATACTATTATGCTTTTCAAGTTCTTTTATTTTATTCATTATATTTGTTTTCATTTCTTTATCTTGAATGACAAAAAGTGAGTCCAGTTCTTTTAGTTTTATATCATTAACTCTATGCACGATCCAGGTTAATATGTATTTGGAATATTCATTATCACTGGTTGAAAAGTGATCAAGAAACTGTGTTGAAAGAATCGTACCCACTCCAAATTCACGTCCTTCCTTTAAAATCTTTTTTATAGATTTAAAGTTTTGGCTTAAAAAATTATCTGCTTCATCAACAAGAAGTATTTTGGTGAGTTCTCTGTAGTTGCTCTGTATAGAACTATGCCCCTGTTTTTGCATTTGATAATAAAATAAATCAAGTGTAATGGCAACAACGAGATTTTGAATATCAATGGAGTAACCAGATAAATTTATAACTGTCACACCATCAATTATATCAAAAAGAGACTTTGCTTTTTTTGAATCTGGCTCAAAAATTTCAAACTTATACAATTTTTCTAAAGCAGCATAGAGGCTATCTTTAGGCGTTTTAGTGTCTTCTAAATAAGCTTCGCACATGTCTGCTATTGTAGGTGCGGTACGATTCCAGGTTTTTTTATTATTTTTATCAATTCCGACCCTATTATATGCATTTAAAATTAAATCGTTTAACGTATATTTTTGAATATTTCCTAAATTAAATGCATTAGAAATCGTCTGTTGCAATGTTTCAGCTATGTGTAAAGGAAGTAAAGGTTTTGGACGAGAACTGACATTAATTGATAGTGGATTGTAAGGTAAATGATAAAGATCAAAAATTCTGGCATTTGTTGCTTTTACAAAATCATCCTTTATATAGTCTCCTTTATAATCAAAAATTAAAATACCAAGCTTGGTTTGGTTAACATTGAATTCGGAACTTTGAAATAATTGCATGACCATAGATTTTGTAAATTGTGTTTTTCCTGTCCCCATCGTCCCAATAATACCAGTATTGATATGCATTACTTTATCAGTTGATGTAGGATACCAGTGTATAGGTTTAGAATTGTTCAAATCATATCCAAAATGAATTTTCATAGGATTTTTAGTCAATATGGTCTTTTTGGGTTTGACATTATTATCAGTTAATCTATTTTCATTAATTTGCAGGTTAGAAGTTTGATTATCACTTGCAGTTACTTTATATTGTGTCGCCAAGAATAATTCGGATTTTATGGTTGTATTTCCAGAATGAAACATCTCCTTTATTTGATCAATCTCTTCCACCAGGAATTTTATACTATCGTATTTGAGAAGTTTTATAATGTATTTATTATCTTGACATTCAATTGATCTATCGATTCTTAGCTCATCAAATAAAACAATGGCATTTTGGCCAATATGGATATCAAGATTATGAGATATAGAAAAATTGTCATTCATCAAATCGTTTCTAAAGTCTTTAATTTTTTCCCATTGCTTTGAAAATTCAGGCCATATGTTATATAAAACCATTTTTTCAGCAGAAATTAATGCAATTTTAGCAAAAAAATTTCTATAAAATGTATTACGAAATGTATTGTCACTAGATAGATATTGTTTTAAAAGCTTTGAAGTATTTGTAACCTGTTTAATTGCTTTAAGCAAAACACTATTATGAATTTTACCAATTTTAACTTCTACTGGATATAAATACATTTTTATAGTTTTATTGAAACATTCTATTCCAATGAATAACAAGTCATCGCAATGTGAATCTTTAGCACCAAGATTTTTTACAGAGAAAAGACCTTCACTTTGTTTTAGACCAACACCTCCTGATATTCTGAGAATCTCTTCTAATGAAATAGGAATCCAGCATATGTTAGGGTGGTAAAGAATTGCGAGCATTGATTTTACAGCAGCTAATTTACTAATATTTTCTTCATTAGAAAATCGTTTATTACTGCGAGACGTCAACTCTAAAAGCCATTCACCATTTAATGTATTGTAAATATTAATGAGTTTTTTTATTGTATCAGCTATATTACCAGAGATTTCGATATCTTCAAGATGTTTGGAAAGTCTATTTCCTTTAAGATGTTGTAAAAGTATATTTTGATAGTGTTCTGACTTGCGTGTGACAGTAATCGCATCATATCCACTGGCATTATTATATTGATCACTGTAATGAATGATAATGAGATCTTTACTATCTTGAAAAAAACTGAGATCAACTTTTGGATCAATAAAAGTGACCCAGTGAGATTCCTCATATAAACTATCAAGATTTGCTTTGACAGAACTATTAATTACAGTTGCAAAAGCTTCATCTTTTTTATAGAGCGAATCAGTTTCAGATACACATAATAATGCATTATACTTTGTTACCAGTTTTAATAAGAGATTTTCTTTAATATCCTTTTCTTTTATTCCTTTTATGCCAAAACCAGTTCTATAGGCACCTTGCTCATAAATAGAAGGAACATCAGCTAAAAGGCCATTCAGGCTAATACCAGTTGGGACATTGTTAATAAAATTTTTGTCGACATCAATTTCATTTGTTGAAAACTGATAAAAAGAGATATGTGCATATTGGTATGAATGGTTATTACTGCTTAATTGTTTACAATAAAAATGTATCTTGGAGTAGAAGATGTTTAATAAATCCTTTGCTGTATATTCCTTATATTTTTTAGATGTGAGATTAATTCCAAATTCCTGTTCTATTAAATCTGGATTTGTCAAGAGTGATATTTCTTCAAATTTTGTTGTTTGATTAGAATTAGAGTAAATATGTATTTCCATTGGACTGATGTTATCAACATTATTATTATTTTTGATCAGGTTATTCAGGTAAAATTTAAAGACCCCTTTAAGCGCTTCTTGACAATCCCCCATGTTAATTAAGTTTATTCTGATCGGAATTTTATTCTTTTTTATAAATAAGTTCGGAAAGTATTTCATAAAATCATTAATTTTTTTTACAATAAGATCTGGTACAAATATTTTTGAAACAGGCTGTTTGGTAAGTCCTGCATTTGAATAATATAACCATTCATGTGAATGTGTTTGTCCATATGGTGAATATAGCTGTCTTTTTTCATTATACATGTAAGGTATAAGGTTAGTTGGTGTTAAGCATCTTAAAACATCAGATGAAATATTCTCCTCATCAATATTTTCGTAGATAAATAGTTGATATGCCATGTTTAAAGGATGAAGGGGGGTCATCTTAAACATATTTTCGCCAAAGTCACTTTTTATTAATCCTATTTTTGATAATTCTTTTACATCTTTAGCTGGTGTTTTATTTTCTGCAAGGTTTTCAATTTTATCAATAAAAAGGGTAAGAAAATTTTTATATAGTTCCTTTAATTCATTTTTCAAATATAATGTTGAAGGAATTTGTTTTTGTTCTTTGTAATAGCTGATAATTCTTTCATATGCTGCGGCAATTTCATTATTAAGAATAAGATCTTTTTTTCTCAAATTAAATGTTTTATCTTCAAACCAGTAAAAGCCACCAATATTGTTTATTATTTCTTTTTCATGCTTTATGTTTAATCTAAAATCACCCTTGAGATAATACCTATTCGTATTGAAATCAAGGCTGATAATATCATTTCCCTTTTGATTTTTTGTTATTGAATATTTAAAAGATGTTTTGTGCTGTATCTTGTTTTGCCACACTTCAAAACCATCAATATAATCAGGTTTAACAGAATCAAGTTTTAAAATAAAAGGAATAATATGTTTATCATAAGATAATTTAAATGATATATCTTCATCGTGTTCATCATAGTTAAAATTTTCTAAATTAATAATTAATTTTTTTTGTTTTTCAATTATATAGGTCTGGCTATGTGTTAAAGGTTCTTCTTTTCTCTCTGTCATTCCTTGATTAAAAATTATAGAATCGTCTGCTTCTATAGATATCGCTTTTTTTCTAATATTAACGCGATAAACAGTTTGTATGTTAGTTAAAAAATATGAATTTACAGGAACAACTGCAAAGTTAAATAGAAATTTATTCTTGTTTTGAAAGTCTTGATATTGAAATTGTTTGACTGTTATTTGGTCGTTTTTTTTTATAGAAAAAGTAACAATAATTGCTGTTCTCTCAATCCTTATTTGATTGTCATTAAAATATTTATTCTTTTTTACTCCTTTTTCAGAAGGACGTTTGTTAAAGATTATTTTAAGTTCAAATGTATTATGAAGGTCAGGGTTAAAAATAAGTACATGCCTCCGCCTTTGTTTTGCAGGAGAATCTCCATCAGATTTATCAAATAATTCAATGTTTATGTCTTTATTATTAGCAGGCTCAATTTTCTCATAGATTATACCTTCTGCACTTTTTTTCTCATTTGCCCATTCTTGAAGATCTACATAATCAAGTTGTTTCCATTCTGTCTTTTTTATTTTTTTTAAATCAGTCTCGCTAAATTGTTTTTCGAGTGAATTCCAGTCATCGTAATCATGTGCATTTTGGATTTCTTTATACCATTGTATATTTTGATTTAATCTTTTTTCTTTTTCATTTTTAGTTGTAGTCGTATATAATCCTCTGTCTGTAAAAATGTTTAATTCAATATATTGATTACTATGTATTTCACCTTGTGAAAGAATATTTAAAAAAGGTTCAAAATCAAAAAGGGATCTGTTTTTTACGAAATATTCATTAACTTTTTGGTTTAAAAGAAAATTTAACAATACTTTATTATCTTTAGATAATCTAACATTTGAAGAATTTAGATCCTTTTTTATATGAGTTTTAATGTTTGAAATATAAAGCGGCATCCCCTCTTTTGTTAAGCTTTCTGAGCCATTTAACAAACTATCAAGGTTGGTATTATGAATAAAGAATATTGCACATCTTTTAAAGATCCCTTCGTTCTCAGCAATTCTATTTCTCAATCCAGTTAAAAAATCTTCTTTGATTCCATTAATATTTGCTGCAATAATTAGATCAATATCATTTATTTTCAGTGAATATGTAGTATAATTTTTATAGGAAAACGTTTCATGTCTATTCTGCTTTAATGCCTCATAAAGTCCAACAACCTCCGCATTTCTTTCAAATTTGATTTGAAAACGTTCACCAGCTTGAATCGTGCGATCATTAAAAAATTTACATATTAAACCGCTTAAATATTGGTATATTTTATTTTCATTTTGCTTTTTCATCATTAAAATCATCCTATCATTTTTATATATTGTGCATCACCACTATCACTTTTTTTCTCGATATTGTTTATTCTTTCAAAAAATTTCACAATAGCTTCCTTTGAATATTGATCAAAGTTTAAACCTCTTTTACTCAGTTCTTTCCATAAGACAGTTAATCGAATTTTCTCTTCTTTGGATTGTTTTATTGATATTTGAGTAAATAACAAAAGAAGCTCTCGGTCAATGATGAGTGTTAAGCCTAATCTTCCACGACTTTTTAAGTAGTTTTGTTTGCAAAAGTCTATAAACCATTTTGAATATTTTATATATGGTCCTTTTTGTTTATTTTTAAACCAGTAATTGATTTTATGCCATAGCTTTTGTACCTTCTCCTGAGTCTGATTTTTTTCATTAATATTTTTTGCCTCATAGTCTTTTTCAAAACTGTCCCAAAATTGACTATCATTAGTTTCCTGACAAATAATATTTGAGTAAAACGTATCTATTTGATCTATAGAATTATTGAGATTTTTAACTTCTTCATCCGATATATTCTCAACAAATAGCTTGATATCATCATATATAAATGTAGATGGCTGAATATTGTTAATATGATTCAACAATTCCAGACAATTTGCATGACTAAACAAATTTTTACATTTGAGTTCCAAGATTTTCCAACCATATTTATATGCTTCACGTGATTGCGATAATGCCTCCCAATCCAAAGAAAAAAAAATTTTTGTGTCTTTATCATTATCGAAAAAATTATTTAGTTTAAAAGATAGTTTTGAAATATAGTAAAAAAAATAATATTTTAGAAGTTTATCAAAATGTTCTATAAACATTTTTTCTTCATTTAACATAGTTTTAATGTCGTTTACAAATAGTTCAGTAATATCTTTAATCCCTGAGTAATAATTAATTCTTTTATTATTTTTTGATGCAATTTCGTCTAATTTGGGCAATGTTTCGCTAACAATTTGATAGAGAACATTATTTTTGTCAGTGTAATCTTTTTTAAAATATTGGTCATAGAGTTCTTTATCTAATCGACTCAAGAAAACATCATGTATAAACAATGCAAATTCTTCTATTCTTTTATTACGTTTTTTAAAATTTAAAAATTTCATTAGGTTAATATCGAAAATAAATAAATTGTCTTGTCTGTCAAAAAGAATATGGCTAAGTATATCTTCAAAATTTTTATCTCTATAAGCCTCGGCCTTATCTGTAACTTCATCAATTAGATTCTGTTTGGTGAAATACGATGGTAAATCATATTGGTAATGAATTCGTATACATTCTCCTATGATACCTTTAAAAACGTTTAGATCTTCTAATATAACCTCTAAGCTTTTATTAGTTGCTGAAGTTGTAAAAGGGAACAAATTAATTTTATTACCAGTGTTGTGGTAAAGTTTTTCTTTCTTGGTATAGTTTTTTTTTAGTTCATCCATATCAACTATAATAGACATAAACGAATTCTCCTATATTTCTTCAAAATGGTAGCCAAAATCGTCAACATATAATTTATATTGCTTTGTTTTTTCATTATTCATTTCAGAAAAGACGATTAAGTCAGAAAAACCTGAAAATTCAGACAATTGATTGATATATTTAGAAAAATGAACATAATTGTTTTTATCTAATCTATTTGGTCTATAACCATTTTGAATTTCTGACATAAGTTTAAACAATCCATAGTCAATTTTTATTTTTTGAGATTCTTCGTTGTTTTCTGGTTTAAAAAAAATATTTAAATACAAGCTAAATTTTTCAAGATACTCAAGCTTCTTAACATTTCCCAGGTTTGGAGCTGATTTTATTGAAAATGGTTTACTTACCTGGTATTTATTTTGTTCACATCCTATATTGAAATTGATATATTTTTCATCATTAGATGTTCCATTCCAAACAAAAATTGCTTTCTTTGTTGTTTCATATAATTCTTTTAAATTTCTTATATGATGCATATGGGCATCATATAAATATTTGACATATTGATCATATATTTTATCTTTATCAAAATATCCTTCAGTTAAAGCATAAAATCTAATTTGAGTTTTAATTATTAGATCGTAATTTTCTACACCTTTTAAAATGTAATCCAATTTTTCGTTTTTTTCTTTTGGAGCGGAATTTGAAAAAGACTTTGAAACAGAATTGAGTATCATTGTTTCAGTTTTTTTATTACTAAACCCTAAAGGGTCGATTTCATAAAAGCATGAAAAAATATCTGAAACACCTTGGTGTTCAAATAAATAGTTGAGAAAAATATATGATAATAATTCTTCTTTATCTTTATCAAATTTTGAAATTTTCTTTATATAGTCAGCTTCAGATAAGGCTGCTAATTCAGATGGAACCAGAAGATCGTGGAAGAAATTTAAAAGAGTTCTGATAGAAACAATTAGCTTAAACTTAATTATTATTTCAATAAGTAAAGACTCAATCTTTTTCTTTATGTTATCTTCCATCAGCAGTTCATAATTATATTTAATTGGGCAATTTTCATGAGCCTCTTTATGAAATTTATACGAAGAATAAAAGGGATTATCATCTGATTTATTCGTTATTTTATTGAGTAAGTTCATAATTAAATCAGATTTAGGTCCATCTTGAGTTAACGAAAAAATTTGATAATCTGTTAAATTTATAAATTGAAAATGCTCATTTTCTGTAGGATTATCTTCAGTTATATTGGATTCTAATATTTTCATATCCTTGATGTATTTTGTGAATCCCTTATACTCATCCCCACAATTATCAATGAAATTAGTTAATGTACCAAGATTAATGGCCAATATTATTTTTTCATTTTTTGTTTTTTTTATATTATTATCATTAAATGGATCAAGAATTTCTTTCAAGGTATCGAGGTATGTTTTATTTTTATCATTACTTTCTGTTGCATCATTATGAAATTTAAATGTTTTTGATAATTGGGAATGTTTTTGTTTAAGCATGGATAACAGGTATGATTTACCATCACCCACATTGCCAACCAGTAAAATTAATTGCTGATTCTCTTTTTTTGATGCCTTTTCTACTATTCTTTGAAAATCTTTATCAACAGTTCTATCTGTATGCATATATGTATGATATTTACTTTTTTCAAAAGAATTACCATCAACGATAGCTTCTTTAGAAGATATACATAATTTGTTTAGTTGCGCTTTTAGGCTCATCATGTAATTATTTTTATCAATTGACATCATGCCTCCAAATTAATTACCAAACTAAAGCTATGAAAAATTCAAACAGGATTAACAAAATTTGTAAGATATTTCATCTTTAATTTTTTAATTTTTTAATTTTCCATTATTTTTTGAACATGTTATATAAGGATAATAAAAGGTAATTGATTTGTACAACAATTTGAAAATAATATCAAGTATTCTTATTCATACTTTGATCACTTTATTATATGAACATGGATTTTCATTCAGATAATTAAGGTAACCCCTGTTCATTCCCCATACCCCATACTCTACAATTGTTATCCAATATCCTCACATATTATTTGGTATATAAATTTTTTTAAATTCCCCAT
>Ga0272440_1001765_pt1 | contig 17366 bp, 13 predicted proteins | sample SSMMMBAug17_FD_192440 | JGI IMG/M metagenome (GOLD analysis project Ga0272440, IMG submission 192440) | Marine sediment archaeal communities from Little Sippewissett salt marsh, Falmouth, MA, United States - SSM-MMB-Aug17 | ecosystem: Environmental > Aquatic > Marine > Wetlands > Sediment ... | reverse complement strand
ATATGTTTGTCCCAAAGTTTAAAAAAATAGGATTTGCCCCCCCAATTTTCATGATTTAATTAATCGTTTGAAAGGATTTTCATATGATATTAATGAGTAAAAATCAGAAAAAACTGTTTTTGTGTTTACTGATAACTCCAATGATGTTTTCGTTTGCTTATGCAACAATTTCAGAGGATATTGATGGAAATGGCCTATTGAATCTAAAAGATTGTTTGCAGATAATGCATAAGATAGCGAATCCTTCAGAGGACATCTCTATCAACTTGATTAAAGCCAAACAACTGATCCGCGGAACATATAGCCAGGTTTCAAATTCTAAAAAAACGACTTATGTGTTTAATGAAGATGGAACCTGCGTGCGGAGTGGACCTGATGATTTTGGAGGAATTTTGACAACTGAAGGCAGTTGGCATTATGAAAATGATAGCCTACACATTAACACAAGTGGAGAAGTTGTTGTTTTTATTGCCAGATATGTAGTCAATATTGATGAATTTTACGAGGCGGCGTTTACTAACACGGATGGCTCAAAATTGATTATGGCAGCGCCTGGAAAACCTATGGAAAATATGCCTGATATTTTAGGTCGTTATTCTGGAGGAGGACATGTAGACGTGACGCTTCCGGAGTTTTCTTATGGAAACAAAATGATTACAATTGAAAGCATTATTGATGTTGGATTTGATGGTTCATGGGAATCTGTTATTACGATTACAACCAATGATCAACCTGAAATCAATCAATTTCAAGGAGCTGCTGACCCTTTAATGCCAACCATTTATACCTTTGGATCATCTTTTTATCCAGACTTATTTTCTTCTGATATCGAAGCAGCGTATTTTACAAGAGAATAATAAAAGCAAAACCAGGAAAGTTTTTGGAGATATTTAATGGTAAAAATAATACATTTACGATCTCAATTTGCATTAATAGTCATAATAGTGATTTGCTGCTCCATAGCTGTGGATGTCAATAAGGTACTACCTGACAGCAATCTTTCAGCGCAACAAATGGAGAATCTTGTGATCAATGAATTTATGGCGAGTAATCAGGATACAATAGATGATGAAGATGGAAACGCTTCAGATTGGATAGAACTTGCAAATTTTGGAGAACAATATATTGATATTGGAGGCTTTTATTTAACTGATGACTTAACTGATCCGAATAAATGGCAAATACCATTATCAACCCTTATCCCTGCAAAGGGCTTTATTCTTTTTTGGGCGAGCGGTAAAAATAAATTATACCATACGAATTTCAAATTAAAGAAAGAGGGTGAAGAAATTGCGTTGTTTGATCCCACAAGCCATAAGATAGACTCAATACAATTTGGTATTCAATCATCTGACATATCATATGGTCGGAAAAATGAGGATCATACCTCCTGGACATTTTTTCAAACACCAACCCCCCATCAAAAAAATATTATGAAATTTTTTCCTGGTGACATTGACCATAATGGAAATATCAATATCACAGATTTACTTTTGGTTTTACAGATCTTTCAAGGAAAAAATGCTTCTCAAGTTATGCTTGACACTGGAGATATTAACTTTGACAATCAAATTGGCCTGGAAGAAGCAATATATATTTTAAATAAAATCGCTGGATTTGAGATGCATCCTGAAGACTTTCAATATGAAGCACTATTCAAACATGGCCTGTTGCATGATATTGAAATTGTTATTACACAAAATGAATGGAATAACATTATTTTAGATATGAATGATTATATAAAAACAGGTCGTTACCGAAAAGCAACGTTTATATATAAAGGGCCAATGGGGCGTGAAATCATAGAAAATGTTGGGTTCAGAGTGAAAGGAAATATAACAAGGGTCATCCCTCAAGATGAAAACAACCAGTTGCATCGCGCTCATTTTAAAATTAAATTTAACGAAACGTTTGATCTTCAAGAAAATACACCAGAATATGAATGCCAGAAAAGTCGTCGTTTTGCTTCCTTAACTTCTTTAGTTTTCAGATTAAATATTGCGCTTCCAGATTATTGGGATAATACACAAATTAGAGAATTATATTGCTATGACGTGATCAATCAAATCAATGTACATACATCCAGGACAGGATCATCCAAGTTAAACATAATCATTGGCGACAAAAAGCACTATTTTGGGATATATACCTTACTTGAACCCATAAACAAATCTTTTCTCACGCGAAGATATGGAAAAAGTCAAAATGATGGAAATCTATATAAATGTATATTAGGGGATTCCGGACCGGCATCTTTGGAACCTGTTGATGGCATAGACGGTCCTTTGAATGCCACTGTTGTTTTTACAGAAAATAGAATTATTGGCATTAAAGATTGGAAAACAAAATATCGACCCACTTATGATCTAAAAACAAATGAAAATGTAGCAGACCATTCAAAACTTCTCGAATTTATTCATCAACTGAATACCCTTGATGTCAATGATTTAAGTGAAAATGGCTTAAAGTTTTATTTAGATACTCACTTTGAAATAGATTCTTTTTTAAGATATATGGCCATGAATATCCTGTTAGGCAAGTGGGATGGATATTGGACTACAGGGAACAATTATTATTTATATTTTCAACCTTCTGGAAAAATTGAGTTTATTCCATGTGATTTTGACAGCGCTCTTGATGGTCTCAAACTCTTTTACCTTCCTTCACAGGGAATTTATGAATGGTCTAATCACGTAAATGAACTCATATCCGTTTTAGCAAAAGTTCCTTTATCAGATTTAAATTCTGTCAAAAAATATCATTCTCCCCTGGTTGAAAAAGTATTTCAAATTCAAGCATATAGAGTAATCTATGAAAACTGGATTAAAGCGTTTGTATTAACAGAAGATCCTGTGTTTTCACTTGAAAAATTTGAAAATAAATTCAATATGCTGCATGCGCTTTATTTACCTTCATTAGATAATGATATCAATGAAGGAGAAAAAATGGAAATTAATGAACAAATGCGCAATTATTTTGATTTAAGGACAGAGTCTATTATTCAGGAACTGGGTCGTCGTATCCGGTTTTAGCCTGGTTCCCTTTGCTTTCCTGCATGATAAGAAGCAGTTTTTAGGCATCCTTCATAATTGTTGAAAAATAGTTTAGACTTTTCCGAAATTATGATTGTGTTTCCGATTTTAGAGACCCACGGCAGTGCGTCTCCGAGCAAAGAAAGGTCGATCAACCCATTATTTCCCAAACTGTTGGTCGGGCGTATATTCCAAAGCTGCCCAAGGCATATTAGATTTTTATCATGCATCCCAAAATATAGATTGGTCCGATCCCTAAATAAAAATAATATACTTTTCTTTGTTTTTTTAATCAATTAGTGTTATATTCGTGGAATGGAATCAAAAAGAAAACAATCTCTGATTTGCCTGTCACTGTGGTTTTTGTTTGCTGTATCAATGTGGATGATTGATTGTTATGTTAAACCCATTTCCACAGAAATCATCTGCATGGTATTTTGTTTGGTGGCTTGCTTTCAAACCATGTGGTATTCATATTTAAGAAAAAATACACCACGATACCCTGATGCAATTATTGACAAACAAAAATGCTACGAAACCCTGATAAATAACACTGAAGATACAATTCTATTACTGGATACAAAGGGAAAAATCCTGTTAATAAATATAACCGGCGCCAATCGTTTAGGAATGGACCCCGATGCACTGATAGGCAAAAATGCGTTTGACTTACTTTCTGAAAATATGCGTAAAATACGTTTCAAAAAATTTCAATATGTATTAACCCAACAAAAATCAATTCGTTTTATTGATGAACGCAGTGGCATTAGTTTAGATCAAATCCTGTCGCCGGTTTTTGACTACAATGGCAACGTAATTGCTATTGCTGTTTATGCCCGTGATATTACAGAATTGGTCAAAATTGAAAATCAGTTGAAGTCAGCACGTCAGGAAGCTGAAACTGCCAATGCTGCCAAAAGCATTTTTTTGACACATGTCAGCCATGAACTTCGAACTCCCCTCAATGTTATTCTTGGATATACCCAAATCTTACAATCTGTTTCCACACTGGCAAAAGAGGAACAAAAAAGCCTTGCCAAAATTCACAAGAATGTTGAATTTATCATCTCTCTGATTGACGATATTCTGGACTTATCAAAAATTGAAACTCAAAATATGTCATTATCCATTGATATTTTTGAATTTAGTGAATTTCTGGGCTATATTTCTGACATTGCAATGATGTATAAACAAGAAAAAGGGATTGATTTCAAATATCATTTCAGCAGTGATCTACCCAACTATGTCAAAGGGGATGAGCGACGATTAAAACAGATTTTATTAAATTTATTGGTCAATGCGTTCAAATATACCCAAAAGGGATTGGTTTCTTTACAAATTGTCAGACAGGAAGATTCCATTTTATTTCGTGTTGAAGATTCTGGCATTGGGATTGATGAAAAATCAATTACTGAAATATTTAAACCCTTTCATCGCCTGGTTTCTCAATCCGAAGGCTTTGGATTGGGACTCAGTATTGCCAGACATCTGGTAGAAATGATGGGCGGAAAACTTCAAGTAGAAAGCACTGTTGGAAAAGGCAGCATATTCTGGTTTCGTATATTCCTGGAACCGGTAGAGACACAAAAAACGAAACATTTTCAAGCAAAAGCCCCCATAACAATCAAAAAGAAATCTGAAAAAAAGATTCTCATTGTTGACGATTTAAAAGAAAACCGCACAATATTAAAAATCATGTTAGCGCCTTTGGGCTTTGAAATCAGTGAAGCAACAACTGGAGAATCAGCGCTTAAGTGCATTCAGGATGGTCTTGTTCCTGATCTGATTCTGGTTGACTTAATCATGCCGGTAATGGATGGCTTTGAATTTATATACCAGTTAAAGAATAATTACCCGGAATTAAGCACCAAAGTGATTGCAGTTTCAGCCAGTACTTCAATTGCATCAGATAAGGCAAAATTGTTTGATGCCAGATTACCCAAGCCGGTTCAAAAATCAAAATTATTTGAACTTATTGGTGAACATTTGAACATTCAATGTCAATATTCAGGTACATTGATGCCTGAATCAAAAAAATCCGATACTGTTATTACAAATATTCCAGACAAACAATTACGTGAACAAATCATTGATTTTGCACGTCATGGCCATATTACTGATATAAAAGATGAAATTCGAAACCTAGAAAAAAATCGAAATTTTCAGGCATTTATTAATCAAATAGAAATATTTGTCACGGATCTTGACTTTGAGGGTTTAATTGACTATTTACAAAAGTTCGAAAATAATTAAAATATCTGGAATTAAGTTATGAATCAAGAAATATGGGAAAATAGAACCTTGCTGATTGTAGATGATCGCCCTGATAATCTGAACATATTAATCAGTTATCTGGAAAAGTATCGTTTTAGAATTCAGGTGGCAAAAAGTGGTCAGGAAGCAATCGAACGACTGGAATCCATGCATGATCGCTCTGAGCGACAACTGCCTGACCTGATCATTATGGATATCATGATGCCAGGCATGAATGGTATTGAAACATGCCAGATAATTAAATCCAAGCCAACATTTGTCGATATTCCAATTATCTTTCTTACAGCCCTTCATAATACCAAAGATAAACTGAAAGGATTTGAAGTCGGTGGGGTGGATTATATTACAAAACCGCTGCATAATCAAGAGGTTATGGCGAGAATTAAAATACATTTGACCCTGCGCTATCAAAAAGAATCCCTTGAAATTAAAGCACGAGAACTTGAAAAGGCAAAAGCAAAAACAGATGCGATCAATGATCAACTTGAACAGGCGATTCAGGAAGCCAATTCCTGGGCAATTGAGGCATTAAATGCCAATGATGCCAAAAGTCAATTCCTGGCCAATATGAGTCATGAAATTCGTACCCCCATGAATGGCATTATTGGCATGACACATTTACTCTTAAGCTCTGATTTGTCTGAAGATCAACGCAGCAATGTCATCACTATTCGTAACAGCGGCGAGTCTTTACTTCATATTATAAACGATATTCTTGATTTATCCAAAATTGAAGCGGGAAAACTTCAACTGGAAAACATTTCCTTTGATTTACGTTCCACTGTAGGCGATGTCATGAAAGTTCTGGCATACAATGCCCTTGAAAAACAGTTGGAATTATATGGCATTGTTCATCATGATGTGCCGGTTGTCATTAATGGTGATCCTGTCCGCTTAAGACAAATTATGATGAATTTACTCGGGAATGCCATTAAATTTACCCAAAAAGGGGAAGTCTGTCTTGAGGTGCGTGTGCATCAGGAATCGAAAGGTCACATCTGGCTTATGTTCAAAGTAACAGATACAGGGATTGGCATTCCTGAAAACAAAATGGATGATCTTTTTCAAAATTTCTCTCAAGTGGATGCTTCAGTTACGCGTAAATTTGGCGGTACGGGTCTGGGACTGGCTATTTCAAAACAATTATCAGAGATGATGGATGGTGAAATCGGGGTGAACAGTGAATTGGGTAAGGGGTCTGAATTCTGGTTTACAGTACGATTTAACATTCAAAAAGATCTTGGGACAAAAATACCTTTTCCAAAATCATTTCAAACAAAAAGAATACTTATCCTGGATAAACATCCCAATCGAAGGTTGGTCATTACAGCATATCTGAAATTATGGCAAATGCAATGGGATGAATCACAAGATTTATTTGATGCCTACATGAAACTGGTCAATGGCGTTCATAATAATGAACCTTACGATATTTGTTTCTGGTCTGTTCCACCTGTTGAAAAAGATATTGAATTATTTGTGGATACAATTTGTAACAATACCAGCCTGATCCATACAAGTTTTGTGGCAATCAGCCCGCAATACATGAATATCGATAAAGTCATTTCCCAGCAGAAACCCTTTAAATTTATTCCTTTGCCCTGTCCAATAACATACCATGCCTTGCTCAACTGTTTTACTAAAACATTTCGCACTGGCAAAGATCAATCAAACGATTCCAGGCTTACATCAAATGATGAAAAAGATATATTGAATGTGCTTGTTGCAGAAGATAATAAAGTCAACCAGTTGATTATCAAAGGAATATTGGAAAACCACTATCAATATCATGTTCATATTGTGAACAATGGCCGTGCTGCAATAACAGAACTTCAGAAAAAAGAATTTGATCTGGTGTTCATGGATATTCAAATGCCTGAGGTTGATGGTATTTCTGCAACAAAGCTTATTCGAAATCCCCGAACTGAGGTCAAAAATCCTAACATTCCTATTATTGCCATGACAGCTCACACGATTCCTGAAGAAGAAAAAGAATGTATGGATGCAGGAATGAATGCCTTTGTCTGCAAGCCCATCAATCTGGATGAATTAAAAACAGCAATCAATCAATGTGTATAAATGTTTGACAATGTACCTGCCCATCCGGCAGCAACAGTTATTTTAATGAAAGATTTCTTCCCAGGGATCGAAATTCTTCTGCTCAAGCGAAATGCACGTCTTGACTTTCATGGCGGACATTGGGTTTTTCCTGGCGGTCGTATTGATCCTTCTGATTATGAAAAAGCCATGCCCAAAAATGATATTATCGCTGCAGCACGTGTTGCAGCAGTTCGGGAAACCTTCGAAGAATCTGGGCTTAGGATTCATGAAAATGATCTGGTATTGATGTCACGATGGACAACCCCGCCTGGATATCCCAAACGATTTAAAACCTGGTTCTTTTTATGCCATGCACCATCAGGGACTGTAAAAATTGACAATCAGGAAATGACAAATGCAAAATGGTTTTCTCCACAACTTGCTTTAGAATCCAATAATCAAGGCAGAATTCATTTACCTGGGCCCACATTCTATTCCATTCAAAGTTTGATTCCTTTTTCAAACAGTGAAGATGCCATTCATCATTTTTTATCTGTGCCGCCCATACAAGTAGATTTCTAATGAATTTAAATGTATTTTTCCACTATATTTGGTTGCGTTTGCCAATTATTTTAATTTTTATAAATAGTTATCTGGTTTATCGCATGCTTGTCAGCTCCACACTGACTGATATTTTTGTTCAAAAGCTCATGATCAAAAGCAAGGGGAATATGTCGCGAATTATTCTATTTATTCTTTGTTCTGGCGCAATTTTGTCTTTTTATATCCCCAATGCCGTATCAGTATTAATACTTCTTCCGGTTCTCAAAGAAATTGAAAAACAAATTGAGGACAGCCATCTGTCAGATAATCAGATAATAAAAATTGTAACAGCTTTGAGCCTGTCAGCAATTTATGGCGCAAATATCGGTGGAATGGGTTCACTTGTTGGCAGCCCAGCCAATTTAATTTTAATTGCTGCGCTGGATTTTTTGTGTGAAAAGCAGTTTGTATCAATCACCTTTTTGAATTGGTTTTTATGGTCAATCCCGCTGGTTATCAGTTTTCTTCTAAGCGCCTACTGTGTTATCCGATACATTGCCTTGCCATCCTTTTCCGGGCGTATCAACTGTCATTTTCCAGAACAAAAAGAACTTACTTTTAAACAAAAGGAATCCATAAAACTGTTTATCTTGTTTATTATTTTCTGGATTTTTCATTCCATAAGCCATCAAAAGTTTGATTGGTATCAAACCTGTCAATCATATCTTTGTCTGATTTTTGTATTATGCTTTTCTTTTCGCTTGTTTCAAAAACAATTGATCACTTTAAATCTCTTGATGCGCGGCATTCCTTTTCGTGGATTCATGGTATTAATTGTATTTGTATTAATAATGGGTCTGGTAAGGTGTTTTCATCTGGATCAACTGGCAGCGGCCTGTTTCAACAAAACAGTAGCAATGAGCGAATCGGCAACTGTTCTTGTCATTTGGGTGACAAGTATATCTATCATCCTCACTGAGTTCTTAAGCAATACAATTGTATCTACCGCTCTGTTTCCCATAGCATATCAGGCCGCACAAATGAATGATATCATGCCGCTGGTATTGATGATTCCAGTCTCAGTGGCATCAACCTGCGCGTTTATGACACCTGTTGCCACGCCTTGTAGTGCATTTGTTTTTGGAGAGATAAAAAGAATTCGATTGCGAACCATGTTAATCTGTGGAATAATTCTAAATGTTTTATGCGTTATCTGTGTGACGATATGGATACCTGTTAGTATCCCTTTTATATACAACTAGTGCTCTGTCGGGCGTATGTACAGACAGCTTAGGAATGATCTGAAAATAATTTCCCCATTCGGTAAAGTCGGACAAGTCGGACAGGTCAGACCAGTCTGACTTGTCTGACCTGTCCGATTTATGAAAATGGGGAAGTTATTTTTCGAGCATTCCTTATAAAATTATTCAAAAACATCCATAACACCATGACATCTACAGGCTGTGCTTAACATAACTGGCATATCAGAAGATTCAACTCGAATAAGCGTATCCATTAGATCTTGAAATTGAAAACCGCCAATTCCAGGTAGTAATTGTCTGCTTATTAAAACAATTGAGGTAAAATTACGAAATTTTAAGCCTTGCAATTTTTCAAATAGACTTATAGGTCTGGATTGATTTGTAAAATAACAATGATCAACAGGTTCTGGACAATTATCTGGACATCGAAAAGTCGCATAACTCAAGTATACAGTGCCGATATTTCCAGGAATGGCATTCGGCAAGTTTTGAAAAAGCATTTTCGGTATTTCGATACTTTGGACATGCCTTGACAGATTTGACTTTACCCATTCAAATGCGACATGTATCGGAATTGATGGAATAATCCAGAAAGATTGCTGACCCAAAATATCTTTTGGTAATGAATTTAAATAGGAAATGCCATCATCACAAATCGTTTCGCAAAGAATTGATTGTGTGCAGTTTTTTAATTTGGATTCATCTTGATCAACAATAGTCATTCTACAGTTGGGGTATGATTGGCTGCATTTGATTAAAGCATTTTGACCAAAATGTCCGGCGCCAAGAACAATAAGATTAGAATTTTCAATCAATTTCACCATTTATATACAATAACTTGATTATTTTTTGAAACATACTATCCGGATTAAATTGATTGATATCCGGTATAATTCCACCTGCCATATCTGCGTGGCCACCACCAAATCCGATATCTTTAAGCATATGTTGAATAAGAGCTGATACATCCCATTCAAGCACTTCACTTCGGAGTGAAAAATGGATTTTTTCTTCTTTTGCACAAAGTACAACTAGGTCAATTTCATCAAGGGCCAATGCAAAATCAGACAGGATGCCTAATAAGTTTTGATTACATCCCTGGGGAAAATAACAAAATAGAATTCGGTCATAAATTTGTTTGTGGGTGATCAGATGTTGATAATAGATAAGATCATCAAGGCGGATATAATTTCTGATGACACTGTTAACATAGGAAACGTTGGCAATACGATAACAGTGCAAATAGGCACGAATATCAAATTCTGAGACGTTTCGGGTTAAAAGGGCCGTGTCCATATTAATACCAATCAAAAGAGCTGTCGCCACATCCTGAGGCATATCCACTTGATGTTCCATATAATACGATACAATTATAGAGGCGCATGCACCATATTCCATGCGTATATCTGAAAATTCAACATCGTCAGGCTGAACGACCAGATGATGATCAATTACACCAACTTCATCGCCAATTAAATCCGTTACATTTGCATTACCTTTACATCCATCCACCAAAATAATTTTATCTTTAATTTTCATTGAGATATCGGAAACTTGATCCGCTTTAATATTCAAATCCTTCATCAAACGAAGTACAGAATCTCTTTGAATTTTTGTGTCATAAACAATTTTTGATTGGATACCATAATGCTTAAAAAAGTGTTGTAATCCAAATGCCGATGCAATTGCATCATGATCAGGATAATTGTGTGATTGCACATAAACGATATCCTCGTTACTCAAAAACACAATCAATTCATTAATCGTTGAAAGATATTTTGTAATTCTTTTCATTCTCTACCAAAGGTTTTTTACCTTTCTCCCTGGCTTACTAATAATCGCTGGCCAGGATGAATGGATTCATTTGCTTGAAGGTGATTTAAACGTCTTATTTCTGTTACAGGCACATTATATTTCAAGCCAATTCGATATAAGGTTTCTCCATGTCTAACCTTATGATATTTATAGATAATACCAAATTCACGACGTTTAATTTTTTTCTTTTTTATTTTTGGTTGAAGTACAGGTACTTCTTTTGGAGGCGCTTCAGGGGCTTTTGTGGTTATTATTTCTGTTATTGCCTCAACGGGTGTTTTTTCCACTGGGACATCCGCCAATACAGGAGATTCTGGTTCTTTCAACTCTGGTTCTTGTTCGATACTTGAATTCATTTCCATTTTATTATTATCTTCCAGAGCTTGCATAGCTGCAGCTTCAGCCACTGCCTGCATGGTATCAATTTTTTCATCCGTCCAAACCAATCTTTCTTCGAGTTGGAACAAATGTGTTTCAATTTTACTCACCTGATCAATGGTGGCATAATCCGTTGTATCTTTGTCGTTCATTGAAATAAGGATCAAAAGAACACCGATAATGAGTAATGCATATAACAATCTTGTTACATGCTGCCTGTTTTTTGGTGATTCGTGCGGCAACCAAAATTCTCGTTGCCTAAATTTTCGGGTATGAGCGCTATAGTTATGCGGCATTTGATAACCTCCATGAGAAAAAGTTGATTGGACGGCATTGAATATTGCATTTTGGTTTCGTCCATTATTCTTTAATCCTGACTTATCATATTTCTTGAAAAATGCAAGTCCCTTGATCATTACTTATTAAAAATACAAATCATATCTTGACTTTTCTGTATTTTTAATGTAAACTTCTGTTAATTAATAAACAAGGAGGAAGATATGAAATCAACTGCCACGTTGATTGCCGGAGACAAATCAATGAAATTGCCTGTCATTACAGGCACAGAAAATGAAAAAGCGATTGATATATCAAGTCTAAAGAGAACTCTCGGATATATAACAGTTGATCCAGGCTTTGCAAACACAGGAAGCTGCAAAAGTGAAATTACCTTCATGGATGGAGAAAAGGGCATTTTAAGATATCGCGGAATACCAGTGGAGCAACTTGCAGAACATTCAACATTTGTGGAAACAGCTTATTTGTTGATCAATGGCGTATTGCCTTCAGCTGAAGAGTTGGCAAATTTTTCATCACTGTTGACCGAACATTCACTCGTTCACGAAGATATGCAGATTTTTTATCAAAATTTTCCAGAAAGATCACACCCAATGGGCATTTTATCATCAATGGTGAATGCCTTGAACAGCTTCTATCCATTTTTGGGAGCATCTCTTGAAGAGCGAATTAATATAACAGTAACACGCCTGTTATCCAAAGTTCGAACAATGGCAGCCATGTCATACAAGATTTCAAGAGGGCATAGAGTTGAATATCCGAGGCCGGATTTAAGCTATTGTTCAAATTTTTTACACATGATGTTCTCCACACCTGTTGATCCATATGCTGAAAACCTGGATTTTGTCAAGGCATTGAATGTTTTTTGGATTCTTCATGCAGACCATGAACAGAATTGTTCAACATCAACAGTACGTCTTGTGGGTAGTGCTGAAGTTAATTTGTATTCATCCATTTCTGCCGGAATTTGTGCGTTGTGGGGCCCTTTACATGGTGGTGCCAATCAGGCTGTAATTGAAATGCTTAAGGTCATTCATCAAGATGGTGGTGATGTAACTCCTTTTATTAAACGTGCAAAAGATAAAAATGATCCATTCCGATTAATGGGTTTTGGCCATCGTGTTTACAAAACTTACGATCCACGTGCAAAAATTATTAAAACAGTATGCGACCGCCTGTTAAAATTAACTCAAATAAATGATCCTCTCCTGGATATTGCAAAAAAATTGGAAGATGTTGCCTTAAGTGATCCTTATTTTATTGATCATAATCTATATCCCAATGTCGACTTTTACAGTGGTATCGTTTTACGAACATTGGGTATTCCCACCAGTATGTTTACAGTCATGTTTGCCATTGGGCGCTTACCTGGATGGATTGCCCAATGGTTAGAAGGGCATGATGACACTGAGGGCAAACTGTTTCGTCCAAATCAACTATATGTTGGTCCGCAACAACTTAAATATATCCCCATTGATCAACGTGAAAGCTAATCTCACAGAATTGAAACAATTCAATGATTTTTTGGCATCCTTCAGAATTGTTGAAAAGTAGTTAACACTTTTCCGAAATTGTTATTGTATTTCCGAAGTTAGAGACGCACAGCAGTGCGTATCCGAGCGAAGAAAGGTCTATCAACTCTTTGAAAATTAAGAACAAAAAAATGTTTAAACGCTCTGAGACGCACTGCCGTGCGTCTCTACGTCCGACAAATTGAACTCGAAAAAGTGTTAACTGGAAAACTGGAAAATAAAGGATGCCGATTTTTTTTATGTAACCGGCTGGCTGGTGAAAGTGATGTACTCTAAATTATTCATTTTTGAATTTAATTGTTGAAACGCTGTAAGTAATGATACCAAACAACAGTACGTATACCCATAACCATAATATTGAATGCCCCATAAAGTGCTCAACAAACTAAAAGAAAAATTGCAGATCAAAAACACCATTGTAACGAGAAGTACACTTTTTCGCTGATCAAAATAGAAAAGAATAATCACGTTAATCACTAATAATATGTTTAAAAAAGCACCGATTAATGTCACCTGAAATATGCCAGCCTGTAAAACTGAAAAACCCAACGCCTGAATAATTTCAGGCGTAAAAACAATGCACATTGTTGTAACAGATCCCTGGATAATAAAAATTTCACGAATGCTTTCTTTCAGCGTTGCCACCATCATGTTTTTTTCTTCCAGAATATTCGCCATATCCTTTTTTCCAATCACTTTTGAATAATATTTTCGATAATGATCATAAAAACTGGTTTCAATTTTAAGCATGAACATGGCCAAAGTAGGAACAATCGTTAAATATGAAAAAAAAAGAGGGGAATCATATAAGCTGTGGGTTCTAAAATAGGGTACAATCACATCAGAATCCGGTGCTGACCAAAAAACAAATTTATCAACCCAAATTCCCATGTTAAAACAAAAACCAATACAGGCAAGATCCCAATATCTCTTAAAATATATAATTAATCCTTTATCCCAAAAATCTGATGCTGGAAATTCAGCTAAAAGCCGAGTAATTAACCAAAATAATGTAATTGCCTGCCCTATTAAATAGCCCAGCAGATCTCCTTCAACACCCATCATCGGACCTAACTGGAAGACCAAAACAATACTGATAATGGCGCCAATTGCAAAAGAAAAAACCACGCTATGGTAATCTTTCACTGCCGATAAAAATATCATGCTTAACCAAATCATGTTGATTACCAAAAACGACAATATACCCAAAAATTTGTGTAAGATTGAGATTTCAAAAAAATAAAGTCCTGCTCCTGATAAAAGTGTGCCAACTGTTAAAATGAAAACCGTACATGTGTAAAATGTGCTTAAAACATTATCAATATTTTGCTCATAAAGCTGATCTGCAAGATATCGGGTGCAGACCAACTGGATAATACCACTGAATATTAATGATCCTGCATAGGTATAAACAACTGTTGAACGAAATAATTCGTGCGCTCTGGCATTTTCTCCACCGCGAAATATTCCCAAAATTGCCAGACACAGAATAGACATCAGCCAGGGGCCTGATGAAATCATTGCAGAATACAAATATGCTGTAAATTCACTTAAGAATGTCTCATGGCGCATGATGCGTTTTAGTTCAAAACCTATACCAGCCATTTTAAATCCTTTGGCATATTCGTTATTTTATTTTAATAACGTTATTTATTTCTAACTCTTTGCAATAGATAGGCCATAGCGATTTATTATTTGCAATTATATCAAATTCAAAGCGTATTTCCAGTAACAAAAGTTTTACATTTTTGAAATTGAATGATACAATAGTCAAAAATTAAAACTTAGCGCGATTATTCGAATATTTTACAAGGAAGGTCTTATGAGGACAATATGAGCTATTTTTTTCAATTATTAATCAGCGGGATCGTAGTTGGTTCGATATATGCCTTATCAGCTTTGGGATTTGTGCTTATTTACAAATCGAGTCGTGTATTAAACATTGCTCATGGCCAATTTATAGCAGTGGGGTGTTTTATTACATATGCTTTGGCAGTATGGATGCAGATTCATATTATATTTTCATTTTTGTTAAGCATGCTCATCACGTTTTTACTTGCCATGAGTGTAGAAAGAATATTTCTCCGACGGCTGATTGGAGAGCCTATTATTTCTGTTATCATGGTAACAATTGGCCTGATGTCTATTCTTGATGGTATCATTTACCTCACCCCTTTTGGTACAGAAAATTTTTCATTTCCTGTTTTTTTGCCAAAAACGCCCATTTCTTTCTTGAATGTATCCATTTCTTGGACTCAGCTAATCGGTGTGTTATTAACATTTGTGCTTATTGGAATGTTTTCCTGGTTTTTTAAAAAATCAACTTTAGGAATATCCATGCGGGCTGTGTCTGATGATCAACTGGCAGCCATGTCAATTGGGATTTCTATACCGCGTGTTTTTGGTCTTGCATGGGCTATGGCAGGATTGACAGCAGCAGCTGCGGGTGCAATTATTGGTAACATTACAGGACTAAATTTTGATACGCTTCAAACATTTGGTATCACTGTGTTTCCGGTTGTGATACTGGGTGGACTGGATTCCATTGCCGGTGCAATTTTTGCTGGAATCATCATGGGGTTGATCCAGCAATTTGCCAGTGGATATCTGGACGGCAATTGGGGCTTGAGTGGTACGGCTGAAGTTCTCCCATACATTGTATTATTAATTATTCTTTTGTTTAAACCGCATGGATTATATGGAATAAACGAAATAGAACGTGTGTAATTATGTCAGCAAATAGATGGTTCGCTACAGGCAATTATTTTACTTCCTATCAGGAAGAGCAACGCATTTTTTTAACCCATTTAGACAGATTATTTTTCACATTATTTTTGATTTTTCTGTTTATCTGGCCATTATTTATCAACTTAAGTAATCGGTCTATGCTGGTTGTTGATAATATTTTGATTGCAATTATTGCAATTCTGGGATTAAATCTACTGACTGGTTTTGCCGGATTAATCTCCATCGGTCATGCGGCATTTGTAGGTGTAGGCGCATATACAATAGCTGCATTTTCAAGAGTTTTGGGTGATTCTCATATTTTTATTACGCATGGATGGCCATTATTGATTATATGTGCCGGATGTGTGGGGGCAATATTTGGTGCCATTGTAGGGCTTCCTGCACTCAGGTTAAAGCATCTATACCTGGCTATTGCAACACTATCGTTTCAAATGATTTTTCAATGGATCATCAATTTTTTGGATTTTTTCAATCAAGGTCAGACCATTTTTGTCGGTCGGGTGTTCTTTTTCACAGGGAAAATAGCGCGAAAGGAGCATTATTTTTTTTGGTATTATGCCATATTAATCGCAGTTATTATTCTGGCACTTATGGTAAAAAATTTATTGCGAACGCGTTTTGGAAGATCTTTAATTGCGGTGAGAGATAACGATCGGGCTGCTGATGCTATGGGGATGCATCCAGGAGCCACAAAAGTGTTTGCATTTGCCTTGTGTGGATTTATTGCAGGAATTGCAGGAGCATTTCATTCCTATTTGTTTCGAGGCGTTGGCATTGAATCGTTTACACTTCATGAATCCATCACATATCTGGCCATGGCAATTGTAGGCGGTTTAGGCACACTGAATGGATCTTTTTTTGGGCCAGTTGCCATTCGCATGTTAGATCTTCAGGTTGAAAATATCGTTGAAAGCATTGGCCACTTGATGCCTGCTGAAATGAATTTGGCAACAGCATTCAGACCACTTTCTTTTGGTCTTGTGATTGTGCTATTTTTAATGTTTGAACCCCGCGGAATTGCCAATTGGTGGCGGATAATAAAATCATATACCAAACTGTGGCCATTTCGCTATTAAGGAATGGAAACATATATTTCTAAGGAATGCTCGGAGAATAAGTTCCACTTGGGCTTATGTTAAATACCAGCCCAGGGCAATGCCCTGGGTAATGGTACATAAAGTTTTTTAGCCCTGAAAGGGCGTCACATCTATGTTTTATGTGTTGTCGCCCTTTCAGGGCTAAGATTCTGATCAATCTTTAACCCAGGGCGTTTGTCCTGGGCTGTTATTTAACGCCCTTTCAGGGCTAAGAAAAAATTCAAAGCACGTTATAATTAATTTACTACGATATACCCGGTTCAAAAAAAAAGGGAACTAATTTTTAATTTTTAGAGCATTCCAAATAAAAAAGGAGACATTATGACAGTAAAAAAAGTTTTAATGATT
>Ga0272440_1001764_pt1 | contig 17367 bp, 15 predicted proteins | sample SSMMMBAug17_FD_192440 | JGI IMG/M metagenome (GOLD analysis project Ga0272440, IMG submission 192440) | Marine sediment archaeal communities from Little Sippewissett salt marsh, Falmouth, MA, United States - SSM-MMB-Aug17 | ecosystem: Environmental > Aquatic > Marine > Wetlands > Sediment ... | reverse complement strand
GATATTGTAATAAAAACATCAATAGATACTTTTCAGGGTGTTTATTATGGAGTTTCAAAACAAGATGCTATATATTTTATTTGTGATGTTGGCGGGGTGAGAGATATTTTATTGGAAAAAAAATTGGTCTGACTTTTAGAAATCGCATAAATTTTCTTGGATTAATAAAAGACACGTAACAGAGGAAAAATTAAATAAAATTGATATATTTGTATAAATATTTAATTTAAAACAATATAATAATTTTTAAAAGTCAAAGAATCCCTATTGCCTTTTGAATATGCAATATACCTTTACCATCAAATGTAATAAGTTGTCTTTTTATAAATTTTTTTCGCATGTCTATGTCATTCATAGTTTTCCATGCTGAAGTCAAATCATTTTTTGCAAAACAACATAGTTTTTGTTTTTCGAGAAATTCGCAAAATCGATTTTCTTTTTGATTTTGTGCCATTAGGATTGCAGGGATTCCCATAAAAGATAGCTCAAAAAAAGTTGTACCACATCCAGAGATTGCTAAATGTGCATTAGCCATTATTTGCGGAAGTTCAGAAGGATTTTTATAAACTTTTATATAATGTGGTGATTGCATTGCTTTTTTACGAATTTTATCTTCAAATGGGGATAAGGGGCCAATAATGATATCTATATGTAATATTTTTGAGCATTTTGAAAAAAAATCTAATGCCTCACATGTTTTTAAGCCAGGATCAGCTCCACCCATTATTATTAATACTCTATCTATACTTTCAACTGGTTTAAGCTTGTTCTGATAGTTATAAAATTTTGGAGCAATGATTGCATATTTAAGACCTTCATAATAATTAATAATCTGGCTTTGTAAAGGATTTTCATTAGAATGATTAAATATATTTATAATTGTGTCTACGTTAGGGTTTTCATAATTATAATAATCAAGCCTGACAATAGGGCAATTATAAATTTTTTTTAATTTTTTTGTTAATCCATTTTCTTTTTTCCACTGATCAATTATAATAATATCAATATCCTGCTCTGGGAAATCATAAGTAAATTCAATATCAAATTTTAGCAAAAATTTTTCTAAAAATTTGTTAATATTAACAACAAATACACCACTCCAGTCATCTGGAAGAGTTTTTCTAAGGGATATACAACGGCTGATATGCCCGAATCCTTCCTTTTCTGAACCATAAGACTTGAATAATACATTTTTCTTAGATTTTTTTGTTGAATTCATCCTATCATATCCCAGGTTAATGGCGTACCTTTTTGAGCATCTTTGTTAATTTTTTTACCAATGAAAATATTATAATATTTGTTAGGTAAACCATATCCTGGTCGTATAGATCTGATATTTTTGTTAGTAAAAAAATTTCCTTTTTTCATATCTTCTACAATATACAAAGAACGTCTTCCTCTTAATGAAAGAGATTCTCCTTTAGTTACTCCATAATGAATTTCTCCAAGAGACTGCCAGGCATTCATTGTTTCTTTAACCAGCGTTTTTAATTCATGAGGTTCCATTGAAAAGTTAGAATCTACACCACCTTCATTTCTGCTTAATGTTAAATGTTTTTCAATGACTTTTGCACCGAGAGCAACGCTTGCAATCGCAACACCAATTCCTAATGAATGATCAGAAAGGCCAACATGAACATTAAACAATTGACTCATATGAGGAATTGTTAAAAGATTGGAATCTTTCGGGTTAGCAGGATAAGAACTGTTACATTTAAGTAAAATTATATCATATAAATCTTCCTGTCTGGCTACTTTAATTGACTCATCTAATTCAGCTACACTGGCAGTTCCAGTTGAAATAATTAATGGTTTTCCTGTTGAGGCAACTTTTTGTATTAAATTCTGGTCTGTATTTTCAGGTGATGCAATTTTATATGCAGGTACTTTCAGTCTTTCTAAAAAATCCACAGCTGAAGAATCAAATGGTGTACTAAAAGCTGTGATGCCATGTTTTTTACAGTGATCAAAAATAGGCTTATGCCATTCCCATGGAGTAAAAGCCTGTTTATATAAATCATATAAAGACATACCTTTCCATAAGCTTTCAGGATTATCTATAAAAAATTCTCTATTGTTCAAATCCAAAGTCATTGTATCGGCAGTGTATGTTTGTAATTTTAAGGCTTGTGCTCCGGCATTAGCAGCTTCTTCAACAATCTTTAGTGCTCTTTCTAAAGATTGATTATGATTACCTGACATTTCAGCTATAATGTAAGGAGGATTCTCTTGCCCTATGTAATAATTGTCAATTTTAATGGGTTTCATTATATAAGTCCTGTGACATATTTTTTTTCAAAGTATTAATAATTTTTTGTACAGTATTTGACCTATAAATTCATCTATCAATAAGTCTAGCCTTCTTCTAAGGCGCAGACCATATATATAATTATATAATTGTAATGAAGTAACCAATTTATCTTTATTTTTTTTATTATGATATAGATCGCCAAATGTGTATGTGTCAGTGCGGATGATACTATCAAAATATTTTTTATGATTTGCAACTAATTTTTTTTGAATTATTTCAGAATTGTTTGTTGAAAAATCCTCTTTGAAAAAATTCCAAATTTTATCACAAGTTGTTATTTCAGAGTCATTTAATATAATTTCCCATGCCTTAAGATGTTTAGTCTCTACTTTTCCTTTAACATCAATTTTTTTATTTGACATGTTTCCATGCCAGCTTTTACCTAAACAAGTTGGTTTAAGACATTTATAATCTGGATTTAGTCCCATCAATTTTAATAGTAAAAACATTTCGTTTTTAGTATCAGTTACAAGATTGTTATGATATACTAATATATAACGATTTGCATGTTTAATTGAATTTATAACTGCTATTTCTAACATAAGAAGCCACATTTTAACTGCTTCTTCAACAAAATCTCCTTTTCTTCCATTTTTTAACATCCATTGCTTCATAGATGCAACCCAGCTTTTTAAATCTCTTAAAACATGAATAAAAAAACCTTTATTATATGTATTAAAATATTGATCAACGTTTATAAAACAACTATTAGGCCAACTTCCAACTACAAAACGTTTATTCTTCATTGAACAGCCAGATGCTTTAAACATAGCGTTATTAAGAGCATCCATTATTATTCTATTATTAATTCCCTGTTTTTTTGATAATTGAATAGTTTCTAAAAATATTTTATTAAATAACTTTTTGTTAAAATCTATTTTAATATGTTTAGAACCTGCTTTTTGAATATACCCTGATTGATTTATACCTATAAATGAGTCAAAATCAAAATATTGCATAATAAGTTTTGGATTTACCCTATATATTATCTTCTCAAAATAAGGTAGCTTTGGTGCCCATGGATGACATTTTTCTCTGTGTTTAAACTTAAATTCAAATGGATAAACTAAAAGTTCATCATGACCATCTAATAGAAAATTTAATACAGAATTTCCACATCTAACACCGCCACCAATAAGAATAAATTCTGGTGAGTATATCATAAAAAAACCTTAGCTATAATAGTTTTTTAATATTTTTAATTTTAAAAGTTGTTGATTTTCATTTTTTAAGGCAATTCTTTTAACATCCTCAAAATTAATTTTTTTATTTGCCGCACCATAACAAGAAAATATAGGCTTGTTACCTAAATATTTTTTAACTAAATTTATTGTGTTTTGGTTGTAATCAACTTTTTTTCCAAAGGGATGTGCCCATCCAACGGGAGAATATTTTAATAAAGAGTTAAATTTATTAAGACAATATATAATTTCATATTCCTGTTCTTCAATAGATAAAAAAGACATGCGAGGATGAGTATGGGTATGCAAACCAAATGAAAAATTGTTATCTAATAAATCTTTTATATTATCAATATTTATAAACATATTATCAAACACTTTAGGATAATCTTCATTTATACAATCATGAATTGCTTTATATATATCCATTGAATAATTTGCAAAAACCCATTTACGAAACACTTCTGGCACTGAGTTGATATAAATTCCTTTGTCAGAAAATAATTTCATAAGTTTTTCTTCATTTCCAGTTTTGATTATATATCTAAGCGCTATAGGCCAAAGAAAAGGTTTATCTTCAAGGAAAATTGATGAATAAAAAATCGTTGCAGGTATTCCCTTTTTCTTTAAGATTGGAAAAGCATTATCATATACTCCCTTAAACCCATCATCAAAGGTTATAATAGCTAAATCTGAATCAAAGGGTCTATTTGAATAACAATTAAGGTCATTAATTGTTATTATTTTGAAATTATTAGAAATATATTCTATTTGCTTTTTAAAAATATCTATTTTAGTACAAATAGACATATCTGAAATGAAATCAGGAAAATTATCAGATACTTCATGATAACAGAAGATATACAAAGCAGGTTTTTTTTTATATCTTATTCTATTGTAATAAAATTTTAATTCATTTAATAATTTTAGTGATTTGGAATATAACATAGTTTTAATTTTTTATAACATATATTTATTAATAAATTCATCATTTATTTCTTCCAAGGGTTTTTGCAATGCTTCAATCAATTTATATTCATCAAACATAATTTTGTTGGAATCCTCATCTATCCATGATGGTATAACCCTACATCTTTTTCTAAGCAGCTCGGCAGGTTTATCCCATAGCATATCTAATATATAATCAAAAATTATTATAGGTCTGTTTGTCATTAAAGCAATTCCAAAGGCAGTTGTACCAATATGTTGAATTATATAGGCATCAGCATTCATATAAGTTATTTCAAAAGGATCTTCAAGAAATTCATCATAAAAATTATCATATACGCCATCAGATTCTTTTAATAACTCAGGATGTTTTTTTAAAACTGATTTAATTTTATATTTTTGAAGAGTTCTAGCAATACTCAGATTTAGTTCAAGTTGATATGCCCATGGAAAGTAATGATGAGCAATTCCATCTTCTAATACCATAACCTTATTTATAGAAGATATAGGTTTATTGCGATATTGTTTTTTCATTTTCATAAAATGTTTATTATTGCCTTTTTGAAAGGAAACAATCGTAACTTCTTTATTATATGGATTAAGAAATGTATCAACTGAATTTTTAAATAATTCAGCAGAATCTTTGTTAGATGTTACAAAGGTATCTACAGCACCAAGTAAAACATAGTCAGTATTTCTTGCCTTAAAAGCTCCAATATAATTTCCATGAGAAAATCCTATAGCCCTATAACCTTTTCTTTTTGCAGCAATACATAAACATCTGTCGAATGTTGTTCCCTGCTTTTGTACAAGTAAAAAAGTTTTTCTATTAGAAGGAAGCTTAAAAGTCATAGCATGAATATAGTCTTTAATAAACTGTATTGAGTTTAGTATCAAATTGTTAAGATTATCAGCTTCATCTTTTTTTATACCAACATCATATTTTACTGCAATTTTTTCAAGATTATCTAGAAATATTGTTATATTTTCTTGAACTATTTTTTGAAGTTTATTGTATTTTGGATTTGAAACTAGAAAGTGATAGTCTGGAATCACAACATGTTTTTTCCCTGTTGAAACCATAAATTTTTTAAATTGCTCATTACTTTCTTTTCTAGTATCTGTTGTTATATAGGTTGAATCAGTAAATCTGTTTAATAAAAGGCCTGGATAAATGATATGATTTTCAAAATTACGTATTAATGCTTTTATTTTACTTTTCAATCTGTTTTTTAATGAGGGCATCTTTGGTAGTGGCTTTAAATTAATAGTATCTATAATTTTACCTTCTAAAATAGATCTGTAATAAATACTGCTTGAATGATATATTATTTTATAATTTTTTTGTTGTAATCTATGTATTGCTAAATGTGTAGAAAACAATAAAGATATTCCTTTTACCTGCTTATATAAAGCCCAAAGTGCATCTGCAATATCTGGAGGTGAATTTTTTATAAGGTTCATGTATGATTCAATGATTTCATCAAAAATATCGTCATATTCTTTTATGGAAACAGGCCAGTAAAAATTTTTGTGCCATTTTTCAATACCAAATTTTTTAATACTCCATATATCTATTGGAAAATCTATCATAATTGCATCCTTAAATCTTCAAAAATTTTTTTAATGTTTGTTATTTGTCCATGAACTGGAACTGCAAGGCATTGCTCATAGACTGGATATAATGGATTACCGGACCAATTAAAATGATAAATTGATGTTATGATATTATAATTATTTATAAAAAAAGATTGATATTTTTTTAGTTTATCCTCAGACATACCTTTAAGCAAAGGTATGATGCCAGGTGATGCACCTTTTTTATATACATTTAACATCCATTTGGGCCAGTTAGAAGTAACATCACTTTCTAAAACTATTTTTAAGTTATTCCGCCTTAACTCACATTCCTTTTTTAAAGCATTTTCTAACCTATTAGATTGCAGCCATAAATTCAACTCAGGATGCAAATGTTCAATATTATATTTATGGAGAAGAATCAAATAGTTTTCGTAATCTTCATCATATTGACTATTTATCCAAAAAAAATCATTCAATTGTTTACCAAGCTTTGTAGGCTCAAAACTAAGATATTCTCCCATAATTTTAACTAAACCACCACCTTTTAAACCAAGTTGTTTCCATAAACTATATACTATAGCATTTTTTGAATGTTCAAGTAGTTCGTATCTTTTTGAATTAACAATATCTGCTGAATCAACACAATCAAAAATTATAACATTATCCTTGAATTTATTTGCTATCTCATTGACATCAATTGAAAATGGCCATCCCCATTGTTCATATAGCAAAATAGCCGAAACAGAAATCTTGTATTGCAAAACTTCTTTTAAAGGAACAGGAGTTAAAATTTTACCAACAGCCTGAATTACACTATAAGAACTCCAATCTGGCAAGGCTATACGATTTTCTCTTTGTAGATTGAAATATTTTAAGCTGGCTATAATTGCCTGTGTAGCACTTGGAAAAACTATATTAGCAAGATTGTTAGATGATGTTTCAGTTGTATATAAGGGTATATCTCTCCATAAGTTAATTTTTCTTTGTTTATTGCTCATAAAATGTTAAAAAAATACTTTATGTTAAAATTTCTATTAAAATATCTTCTCTTGTATAGCCACATGGCAAAAAAGAAGGTTGTGGCAATATATAAGCATGATGCCCCATATCCCTAATTTTTGAAATAATTGAAAGTATTAAAGCATCATTAAATATTATATTTTTATGATCCTTAGTGAAATGGCCTGAACTTTGATCAATATTTTGTATTTTCCAGTTTTTATCAAATTCTTTTCCAAATTCAGAATTTATAAAACGTTTTTTTCTAGAAACATTTGGTAAATCACCTAATAATAATTTTCCGCCAGGATTGACTAAAGATAAGCTTTTTTTAATAAAAAACATAACCTCTTGTTCGTCTGACAAATAATGTAAAACACTATAGATTAAAATTTTATCGAATTTTCCAATTTCTTCTTCATCAATATCTATAAAATTACCTTCTATTAAGTTAATATTATCACTATTAATACGTTTTTTTAAAGCTTCAATGCAATTTGGGTGATCAATACCTGTAATAAATTTGACTAGAAAAGATAATGGAATTAATATATTTCCAACACTACACCCTATATCTAAACAAGTATCATGACTATTTATTTTCAACTTGTTAATAATATCAACTAATATATTTCGCTCCTGCTCTCTCTGGCTTAAATAACGACCAGAAATTATAGTTGGATCAATACACTCATTAACGAGTTTTCCATAATTTTCAAACGATATTCTGCTCATAAAAAATTAACTCTTATCCATTTAAATTGTAAACAAAAGTAATTAGTTATTATGAAGGATGGTTAATAATGCCTATATTTGATAATAATTTTTCATGTTGAGATGTCAAGTAATCATTATCCATAAAAGCTAGCCAATTTGTTTTTGGATATAATATACCTCCATAACGTTCTTTAAAAACACTAATATTAATTTCTTTTACCGATGGAGTATATAGCAAATTTGGACCAAAAAATCGTATTCCAAGCTCATAAAATGAAAAACCATTTCTTTTATAATATAAAATAGATTCCCATTCCAGTAAATGTCGTGGTGAATATTGTTTCTGATATTGCTCAACATTTACCTGTGACCATCCAAAAGCCATTTTATCATATTCCCCACAGAATAAATAGCTGATAGGAATATTTTCAAGATAAGTTAAAAATAAAGTAGCTTTTCCATTTTTAGCTGCTTCATACATTATTGTCCATGTATCTATAGATCTGGTCTCTCGTCCAGCTGCTTTGATGTGAGCATAACGAAACTCGTCAACTTTTTCTTTTAATGATTCTTTGTTATTTTTGTCATTATATATTTTTACTGAAAGTCCTTTTTTTTTGCTGCGTCGAATGTGTTTATGATGATATTTACTCAAATTTTTTTCTAGAATATCTTGTTTTTCGTTTAAATTAATAATTAATGTATTAGATACACCACAAGTAAGATTATAACGCAATGGTTCAAACATATATTCGCATAAGACAGAATTGAATCTGCAAGATGATATATTTAGAGGATTTTTTTCAAATCTTATTAATTTAACCTTTTTTTGAACAGCATAGTCAAAAATTATCTTATATATCTGGTCTGATAACTTTCTACGCATACTCGGCTTTAATTCAGAAAATGCTGGGATACTACATGGTGAGCCACTAAAAGACATTTCGTATGTTTTAAGCTCTGAAAAAAAAGTTAAACCTAAAGTACAAACACAGAGGGGAAATTTGTCTGGAGTAAGTGCGATAAAGGAAAAATTATCAATAACATCGTGAAAATGTTCTAAATAACTAATAAATCTCCAATCATTTAAATAAGTTGATTCTCCTATTTTACTAATATATTGATTCCATTCGCTACAGTTAGTATCTTTATACAAAATAATATCAAAATCCAAGATTACTCCTTACAGACAACAAGAAATGATGCTTAAACAAAAATTTTCATTTTTATTCAAGCATTATTTTATAAGTTATCTAAGATTATATCAATCTGTTTTTCAAAAAAGTTGTCAGTAATTCCGCTGTGACAAAATACCCATATACAAGGCTTAAAATCAGGTTCGAACATAAATCGGGCCATATCAAAATGGTATATTCCAGTTTGAATACCTATATTTTTCAATTTAGTTACAACTTTATCTTGATGTTTTTTTTTAACATTTATAGGAATGATATAAGGGCATATTTCTGACTGTTCCAAATGATCACATATTCCTGTTTTATTCGTTTTTTCAAGAAAATATTTATATCGTTTTATTCTTATATCTATTTCATTATCAAGTTTATTGTAAAATAATTTTTTTGAGCTTTTACTATATTTGAAGCTAACACCATACAGAGAATATGACATACGAATAAGATAATTAGCCATTTGTTTAATTGGCAAATGTGGATATTTATTGCTATAATCATTTATAAGCTTAGTGCTGTTTAAGAAATATACAAGTAAACTACTTGATTTTTTAAGCTGCTTTGAAAGATAAATTTTGAATTCTTTATTTTTATACCTGATTCCACCTAAAGCATAACAAAAAAGAAATTTTGAAAAGCTGTAAATACTGAAATCTCCAATAGTGCCAACCAATTTGTTTCGATATTTGCTAAATAAAGTATGAGCACAATCTTCAATAATAATAACATTACTGCCAGATAGGGCGTCCATTATTTTATCAATATTCTGGGGGAATCCATACTGGTGATATACAAGAACAATACGAGTTTTTGATGATAATGATCGAGAAGGAAATGCAAATTCTTGAATTTGATTATAAACCCAATATCCTAACCAGCCAGGTACAACAACTTCATACATTTTATCAGGAATAAATTTAGTATTGCGTAAATATCCAAGTATCAGAGATAGAGCAGCTTTACCTGAGCCTATCAATGAAAATTGCTTATCCAAATATAGTTCATATTTTGTTTTATTCTTGATGTTTTTATTTTTTATAATATCTGAAATTACTGGATACTCAACTTCTCTTATGATCATTTTTTTATAATTCCCATAGTCGTTTCATAAAATGAAATAACAGGTGTTGCACTTCCGAAAAACTCGTCTGTTGCTTTACGAACTCCTTCAAATCCGCCTTTTTCGTATCTATAATCATGAATAATCAAAAAACCGTTTGATTCAATTTTATTCCAAAAATAGTTAAATGTATCCAAGGCTGGTTGATATAGATCACAATCATAAAAAACAACTGAAAAAACAGTTTTTTCAGGTATTATTTGAAAACTGCCAGGGACAAATCCTTTAACTACATTAACATTGGAAAAGATATTAAAGCCATTTTCAATTTCTTTAAATGATGTTTCTATACAATAATCTCCTTTTTTTCTACAAATAGGATCATGTTCGCTTAACTCAGGGAAGCCTTCAAATGAATCAAAAATATAATAATATTTATTATGTTTTTTCATTTTAGGGTAACAATGATTTAATGAACATAATGCATTTCCACCTTCAAATGCACCAACTTCAGCAATATCTCCTGGCATATCCAAATTTTTTTTTATACATTCAAGAAATACAACAGAACCTAGTATGGTCGTATGTATAGGCTTTAGTGAATTTAAAGTAAAACTTAATACATATAGATAAGTATTGTAATCAGGAAACCATCCCATCGAGTTATAAAATTTTTTACTAAATGATTCCCACAAGAAGTCACTATAGAAAATATAATTTTCTTTATATCTATAATCCATATTAGATAAAATCGATGCAATATTTCTCAATGCATTGTTTGAAACAGCAAAAATTACTATTAATACTGAGTCTTTATTTTCATTTTTTAATGAATCAGAATTAACTATTGGTAATCCTTCAATATCTTTGTTATTTGAATATGAATCTATACAATATGAAAATGGATTTTCTTGTGTATCTTGTAAATATAAATTTAGAATTTTACTGTCACCCCATGCGATTAATTTTTTATCCATAAATTTAAGCCTTTATCAACGTTTTTTAATATTTATTGATCATTTCCATTAATTTATCAACTGACAACCATTTGCTATTTGTTTTTGAATTATATTCAAACTCATCAGGAAGCTTTTTAGCATTATCTTCATTAAAACGTTTATTAAAAAACTGTAAAGCAGGTGTAATTACATAATAGTCATCATATTCAAATGTATTACGTGATTCATCAAGTGGTACCATAACTTCATGCATTTTTTCTCCAGGCCGAATACCAACAATTTCATGTTTACATTCAGGGCATATTGCCTTTGCAAGGTCAGTTATCTTCATGCTTGGTAATTTGGGTACAAATAATTCACCACCTACCATTATGTCGAGACATTTTAGGACAAAATTTACACCCTGTTCAAGAGTAATCCAAAATCTTGTCATTTTTGGATCTGTAATTGGAAGAATTCCCTCTTTTTTTTTATTAATAAAGAATGGAATTACACTTCCTCTACTTCCAACAACATTTCCATAACGAACAACAGAAAAAATAGTATCGTTCATATCAGCATAACAATTTCCAGCTATAAATAATTTATCTGAACAAAGTTTAGTTGCACCATACAAATTTATAGGACTTGCAGCTTTATCTGTGCTTAAAGCTATAACTTTCCTTACCTTTTTATCAATTGCAGCATTTATAATATTTTGAGCGCCAATGACATTAGTTTTTATAGCTTCAAAAGGATTATATTCAGCAGTTGGAACTTGTTTTAAAGCTGCTGCATGGATAACAATATCTATATCATTAAAAGCACGATATAGTCTTTCTTTATCTCTAATATCCCCAAGAAAAAATCTAATCGAAGGATATTTAGTTTCGGGAAATTCTTGGGACATTTCATACTGTTTTAATTCGTCCCTGCTAAAAATTATTAATTTTTTTGGTTTATACTTCTCAAATATTATTTCTGTACATTTTTTTCCAAAAGAACCAGTCCCACCAGTTATTAATATTATTTTATTATTTAACACAGAAAGCACCTCTAATAAATTTAGTTATCATAATTTTATATCCTTTTTTTAAAGGTATAAAGTAAGAGTACATTTAATCAGGATATATCAGAGTATATATGTTTTTTCAAAGTATTTATGATTTTTTGGAGGTTTTCGTCTGTTAATCCATAAAATATAGGTAGTGAGATTATTTGTTTATAAGCGTTTTCTCCATTTGGACATAAACCAGACTTTGTTTTAAATTTGTTCTTATAAAAAGGATGGAGATGAACAGGGATATAATGTACATTTACACCTAATTGTTCGCTTTTTAGTTTTGAAAATATTTTTGAGCGATCAATTGTTTTATCAAGTTTAATTACATAAAGATGATAAGCATGCAAAATATTATCTTTTACAGCAAGTGGTATTATTTTAGTATTATTTTTAAATTCTTTATCATAAATTTTGGCAATTTCTCGCCTTCGCTTAAGAAAATTTTGAAGTTTTTTCAATTGAGCAATTCCAAGTGCGCATTGTATATCTGTTAGTCGATAATTATAACCCAAATCAACCATTTGATAAAACCATATATCATTTTCAGCTCTTTCTGTCGAGTCTATATCAATACCATGATTTCTGAATATGCGAAGTTTCTTTTCAAATTCTGGATTATCTGTAGTTATCATTCCGCCTTCTCCTGTAGTAATATGTTTTACTGGATGAAAGCTAAATATTGTCATATCTGCTATAGATCCAATCTTTTTTGTTTTATATTCAGCTCCCAATGAATGACAGGAATCTGCAATTAACGTAAGATTATATTTACAGGCAATTTCTTTTAATGCATCATAATCACATGGATGCCCTGTGTAATCAACAGCTATTATAGCTTTAGTTTTATTTGTTATTTTTTGTTTTATACTGTCTATATTAATAAGCAAGTTATCTGAATTTACATCTGCAAAAACTGGAGTTCCACCTTGAAATACCACACAATTAGCTGTTGCTGCAAAAGTCATGCAAGGAACGATGACTTCATCGCCATAACCCACTCCTAATGCAAACATGGCAGCATGTAGAGCTGCTGTACCACTTGATACAGCAATAGCATATCTGGAATTTGTATATTTTGCAAAATCTTGTTCAAATTTTGGTATTGTAGGACCTGTTGTTAAAAATTCAGATCGTAAAATGTTACAAACTGACTCAATATCTTGTTCGTCTATTGATTGACGCCCATAAGGTATAAAACTCATAATTTTTTTCTTTCATAAATTTTAATTTGTATCATAAAGGATAATCATATTTATTTTTATCAAGTTGTAACATTTTAAATAGTTTTCTATTAGATTCCTTATAGTGTTTATATATAAGTTCACGGCAATACAAATACTCTTCATATGGCATTGGATGAAATAGATTGAATCTCCTATTTATGGAATCAAGCTTACTAAAGAACCGCATGAAAAATCTACGTATTTTAATAATCCTGTTTGAATTATTATTTAATAACAATTCAATTATTTTTTTAGTTAAGACTGCATTTGTTAATCGAACCCCTTTAGTTACTATTAAACTGTATCTATAATTTTTGTAATTCCTGTCATTTGATAACTTATATGTTAGAGGGAGATTAACAAAATTAAGTAGATCGTTTAGAAAGCTATTCTGGTCATTCTTTAGGTCCTCATATAATAATATCTTTATATTTTTTTCACCAAAGATATCTATATATTTGGTAACAATATTGTAATAGTCTAATTTATTGTTCTCTATTATTTTGTTCAGGTATTTTGCATAAGATTTACATCCTCCTGATTTTACGTAAACATACTGATATAAAGAAGGAATCATTGTATATTGTGATCGTATACAAATAATAATTTTTCCATCAGAGAAAACACTATAAATTTTTTCAGCCATATCTAAGTTGTCAGTCCATATATCACCTGACAAACCTTCTGATGAAACTATAATTGGCTTGTTAGGTTGATTAAGACAGCTTTGGATTTCTTTAAACTTACTCTGAAGAATTTCTTCCAGCTTAGAATTTGATTCCTCGATGAGATATTTTGATAAGAATCTATAAGGTTCATTAAGAAATAAGACTGCATGATCCTTGTATTGTGGAAGAATAAATTTTTGAAGAAATGTTGTACCTGTTCGATGAAATCCAATGTGGAAATAAATATCATTTTGTAAATTTATCATGACAATTATTTTCCTTGCATTTATCCATAATTTTCAGAATCTGTTAGTTGCTGTTCAAGACACATTTTTTTAAAAATAGAATTTGATGTATTATATAATTGTTTAAAATTACCTTGTTCCACAACTCTACCTTTTGACAATACATAAATAATATCACAATTTTTTATTGTTGATAGACGATGTGCAATAATAATTAATGTTCTATTACCTTTCATATTATTTATGCTTTCCTGAATATATTTTTCAGATTCTGTATCCAACGAACTGGTTGCTTCGTCAAAGATTATTATATCTGGTTCTTTATATATTTCTCTTGCAATGGCAATACGTTGCCTTTGTCCTCCAGATAATTTAATACCTCTATCACCAATAATTGTTTTATACTTTTCAGGGCATTCTTGAATAAAACTTTCACTTTTAGATAATATAGCAGCCTTTTCAATTTTTTTTATAACATTTTTATCTTTTTTTTCCCAAAAAGAAATATTATTTTCAATAGTATCATTAAATACAACTGGTTCTTGAGTCACATAACCAATATTTTGACGCAATGTTATTAAATTTAAATCTTTATAATCGATATTATCAATAGATATTATTCCTGAAGCAGGAGAAATTAAACCTGTTAGCATGTCAAATAAAGTTGTTTTTCCAGCACCTGATTCTCCAATGATCCCAACACTATAATTTTTGGGAATAATTATATTAACATCAAAAAGTACTTGTTTTGAACCATATAAAAAATTAACAGATTTTAATTCTATTTGCTGTTTAAATTTTTCAAGCTTAATTTTACCACATTGTTCTTTGTTGCTGTCAAAATTTTCTATTGCTTTTCGAATAACCTCTACACCTCCAATATATGTACAAAAATGTTGCCATACTGATTGAAATCGAAAAACACGAGAAAAACTTTTATGAAAAAATATTAAAAGTAAAATACTATCAGCAATTGATCTGTCCATTATATTTACCTGAACAATAATAATTACAGCCAGTATAATCGACGTTAATGCTTCAATTGTGCTTGTAGGAATTGCATTAATTATTAACGATTTATTAACAGCTTTTTTATGATCTACAATCATTTGATTAAGTTGACTGTATAAAGGAATAAAACCAGATGTAGCTTTAAGATATTTAAAATAACTTATGAATTGTATTAATCCCCCTTGAATGGAAGCATTTAATAAGGATACATTATGAGAAAGAAAAGTAATTATCTTTGAAAATCTGCGAAATACAGCAAAAAATATAATACAAACGAACAATATAGTAAGGGTTATTTTCCAATTGAAAAAAAATGCTGCAGACAGGTAAATAACTATGTAAATTACATTGATAAGAACTTGTATGTACTTTGTAAAAGCTGATAAAACTCTATCAATTTCTTGAGTAATAATATTATTAAGAAAACCAAGATTAGTATTTATATAAAATGAATATGACATTGCCTCATATTTTTTTATTAAATTTAATCTTAATTCTTTTAAAAGATCGCTTTTAATATTTGCTTCTATAGCACTTTGTATAAAAATAAATGCGCCCTTTAAACAAAAAATAAATACAATTATAATAAGAACAGAGTTTAATGACTTTGACATACCTACAAAATTAAGTGCATCAAATATAAATTTTGTGTAAGTATCAATAGAATCAAAGGATTTATCAATGTTTAATAAAGGTAACATCATTGATAAACCAATACTTTCACATAAACCTCCAAACAATGTAATTATGCAAAGAAAAGGAAGACGATATCCTGCATACAAATAAAAGACATTATAATATCTAAACAAACTTCCAAAAATAGGTATTCTCAATTTACACCTTTAAAAAATTTATTACTGCATTACCTGACATAATATAAAGTAATGATATGGATGAAAAAAATTATGATAAGATTTAATGCAACCTGTTATTATATGTTGTCTCATCATATTTATTATTTTTTCGATTTCCAATATTCAAAACTTTTAAAAAACGAAATTTTTCAGGTATATTTAATTTGTTATTTAAGGTTTTAGGTATTCTTAAATCAACAGAAAGTACCCTTGGACTATAATATGGTAAAGAAATAAAAACATATTTTTTTGCAAGAAGTGAAATTTTTGTTATTGTTTTTTCAAAATCTTTATATGGAATATGTTGGAAACATTCAAAACTGGCTACCATGTCAAATGTTTCATCAATAGAAGTATAACGAATATCGCCTAAATAGTCAGGAGAATAATCAGGATTAATATCAAATGTCTTTATATTATAACCCATCCATTTTAAAGTATGAGCAAAAAAACCATTACCAATACCAATTTCAAGAATTGAAGAAACTTCTTCATTTAGTTCAAGAACTTGTTTTATTTGCAATAAATAACTAAATAGACGAAAATCTTTAGTAAGTAAATTTCTTTGTTTATTAATATTTTCATTATTTTTTTTTAAGTCTGAATTAATCAAAAGTCCTCCATATATTAAAAAAATACCTTGCGGCACAATTTTGATAGTCTCGTAAAAAGTCAATTTTTTCAAAATAGCTATTAACAATTTCAAAATGTTACATTGTCAAAAGTTTTCATTTTTGACTTTTTACGAGACCATCAATTTTAATATTTTGTAAATTTGCATTTCAGTAAAGATGATGAATTTCATATTTAGAAAATATTTATTGATGATCCATATTAAAGGTATCTACATGAAACAAAATTTTGCATAAACTTATATAATAAATTATGTATAATAAAAATCAAGCATTATTTTTATTATCTTAATAATGCTTTTGATTTTAATTGACATAATATCTTTTCTAAAATAGTAAATTAGAAGTTTCGATCAATTAAAGGAAATAAAAAATGTTAGTTAAGATAAAATCAATTTTAAATCGTAAATATTATAATACAATTGTCAATATAATGTTTTATATGGAAGTAAAAATCTACTGCAAAATAATATGATAGATTATATAATTATAGAATATATACAAGGTGAACAAAGCAGTGAAAATGTTTTAAATATATAGTTAATAATAATCTATAAAAATATTCAAAATATACTTGATTTATATAAAATAATATGTTATATGATATAAATCATGAAAGTAAAAGACGTATTAGAAATTTTGAGAGTATCAAGAGGAACTTTAACAAACTATGTTAAAGACGGTAAAATAAAAGTCACCAAACTCCCGACTGGTCGCTATGACTACAATGAGGAATCAGTTTACAG
>Ga0272440_1001763_pt1 | contig 17372 bp, 17 predicted proteins | sample SSMMMBAug17_FD_192440 | JGI IMG/M metagenome (GOLD analysis project Ga0272440, IMG submission 192440) | Marine sediment archaeal communities from Little Sippewissett salt marsh, Falmouth, MA, United States - SSM-MMB-Aug17 | ecosystem: Environmental > Aquatic > Marine > Wetlands > Sediment ... | reverse complement strand
CCGAACAATGGGATGGTCAAGGAAATCTGATCTATCAAGGCCCAATTGAAGATGCACCAATGCTTCCACCATTTGAAGAAACCCCACCTGAACAGCCCGAACCCGAACCAACTGAACCTGAACCAACTGAACCCGAACCAACTGAGCCTGAACCCACTGAGCCTGCAATTATCAATACAACTGAAAATCCTGATGGATCTGTTACAAATGAATTCGAAGATGGTACAATTAAAACAACATATTCTGATGGATTTACTGAAACAATTCATCCTGATGGTTCCATGGAATGGACAGATCCAATGGGAGGAAGCAACACAATGAGTGCTGATGGCATGTCTGGTTCGTGGACAATGCCAAATGGTTCTTCTGGGACATGGAATTCTGAAGGATCAACAACAAACTATGCAAATGGAGCAACCGCTTCATGGTCAAGTGATGGTTCAAGTACATGGACAAATGCAGATGGTTCTTCTGGAGTATTCAATTCTGATGGCTCTGGAACAGTTACCTATGCAGATGGAACTGTTGAATCATTTGATTCTTGGAGTGCCACCAGTGATGTTCCCGGGACAGAATATGGTGAGTTTACCAATCCCGATGGATCAACCGATGCTTTTAATGAAGATGGAACCTCAACGCATACTGACAGATATGGTAACATCCATCTTTATAACCCAGATGGTTCAGGTTCTGTTACATATTTGGATGGATCAATGGATACATTCTATCCGGATGGCTCTGGTGAATGGAAAGGCGCTGATGGTTCAGTTTCAACCTGGAATGCAGATGGTTCAGGAACCTGGACTGGTGCTGATGGTTCCAGATCAGAATGGGATGGCCTGGGGAATGGTTGGTGGTCAAATCCAGATGGCTCTTCTGGAACATACAATGCTGATGGATCAGGAAGTATGACTTATCCTGATGGAACAATAGAAACCTGGTAAATTTTTTTTACCACTTAAATAATCAAATTTTTTTTAAAAGGAGAAAAAAGATGGATGAAAAAAAATCAGGACGTGCAGAAGCCATGAAAAAAATTGCTCAAATTAAAAGAGAGCAAGCCAGAATTAACTCAAGCAGAATGCAATTTGTGATGAATAAACCAAAACCAAGAGTTAAAGCAAGTTAATCGAACAAAGAAAGCCCCTTCATTAACCATGAAAGGGCTTTCTTTTTTGGCATCCTTCAATTGTTTTTGCTGACAATGCATCACTTTTTCAATGGCGGATTCTTTATTTCATTAAAACAAAATTCGTCTTTTTGAATATGCCTAAAAATGGGTTAAAAAATCTAACACATGAAGGTGTTCTATACCTTTGTATGAGCCGCCAATCATATCATCCATTGAGATGACTATTTTTTTATAGTTATCAGGGATGGCAATGAGATTTCCAAATTCCCTTTCATGTGTTTTTTCGTCGGGAATCATATATGCAACCTGAATATATAAGCGTTCATTTCTTTTATCACAAACAAAGTCAATTTCCTTGTGGTTCATTTTTCCAATTGTTACTGTATATCCTTTTTGTATTAAATGAATAAACACTAGATTTTCCAGAACGTTACCAATATCTTTTTGCACATAACGAACAACAGTGTTTCGAATTCCTAAATCTTCAAAATAATATTTCTGGCCAATCTCAAAAATCTTTTTTCCACATATATCAGTTCGTTGGACTTTTACAATTAAATATACAGATACCAGATGAGAAAGATAGTTCAGAACAATGTTTGGAGAAATTTTCATCTTCTGAGACTTTAGATAGTTATTATTAATAAAAAATAAGATGTTGCGGATGGGTTGTTGTCATAACAGCCTGATAGTTATCGCAATGATGGAATCCAAAGAGATTCTCCATCAAATTCAATACGATCAATAACCGAATAGTCAATATCATCCAAAATACCAAAAATATGGGACATATTGTATATTACAATTATTGTTAAGGGTTGAATGACGTTTAAATTATGTTCAAAGGTTTGAGTTTCAAGATTATAAATGTTGACAAGCTGTTCTGAAAATTTCAGTATTTTTCCGATGCCAGAGCTTTTACCATTTTTTCTGGGTTCATCAGCATGCGGTGACAGTGTGACACCTTTATGGCTAAAATATTCTCTGAGCAAGTTAAAATGAATTTCCCATATATTGGCTCCTGGTTGTACCACACGAATCCCTAAATATGTGCTGGTTTCATATGGCTTAGGACTTCTATCCAATTGTGTTTCCGATAAAAGATCTTCAGTTGTTGGTGCCTTTAATTTACCGACTTGTTTTTTTGAGATCGCCTTTATCATCTTTTTTATTTTGAATGTGGATTCATCAAAATTTGGATCGCCAGGAACTGAAATTTTCTGACTTTTTTGAATGTTTTTAGGTTTGCTGAATTCAATTGGGATGGATTTTTTTTGTGATAGGAGTTTTTGTTCCTGATTGTCTTTAACCTGATTTACGCTATTATTCCTGTCCTTTTGTTTCAGATGTGATTTTATGTCAGCATTATTCTGCTTTGAAATTGTTTTCTCAGGTTGATGAGATGGTTCCTGAAGGTTATCTTCAACAATTCGTCCCAGGTCTAACTGTAAGCGGTCGGAAATTTTTTTGATTGGTGCAACATTTTCTCCAACCTGCACTTTTTCATCTGTCTTCACAATTAAGTCGAGACTTTCATTAATTCCAAACGTTTCTTTTCTTTTGTTCATAAGTGAATGGTCGGGATGATTGTTGTTATCCCGAACATTCTCATATTTGATTACCCTGTCTTTTTTGATGTTTTTTCTAACCGATGGTGGGGTTTTAGACATCGACGAAGGTTGCGTTTTAGAAACTGATGGCGGGGTCTTAGAAACCGAGGATGGGGTTGTAGCATTTGATTTTTTTGAGGATTCTTTTGATATGTTTTTGTTCTGTGCCAGGGTTTTAACAGGTGTATTATTTTGAAACGTTTCCTGGATATTTGTATTTTGTGGCTTCGGGATTTTTAGTATTTTCTGTCGTTTTTGTTTTTCAGAATTTTTTTTAGCAACAGGCTGATCAGATGACTGAACTTTTTCATCAACTGAATGCTTGCTTTTTTTTGCGAAATGACTTGCTGCAAAAAAAAGAATAAATCCAATGAATACAATAATCATTAATGATATAAGAATTTCTGAGCCTTTAATTTTCATAGTAACCTCCCTGATTTTTTCAAAAAATCACCCCATTTCTCTGGTAACTATTCCTCAAAAAGAAGCGGTAAATGCAATATTTTTCTTCTCAGCATGTCCAAAGCTGCCATAGCGAATAACTCTTTCTTATGTTCTCGGGTTCCAAAAGGCAAAACAATTTTTTGAAAATGAATATCAGAATCATATGCAACTGCCATGCAAAGTGTTCCAAGCGGCTTTTCAGGTGTGCCACCTCCAGGACCGGCAATCCCGCTGGTAGCAAGGCAATACGTTGCGTTTGTTCGTTTACGAATACCTGTAACCATTTCTATCACAGTTTCTTTACTGACTGCACCATATTTTTCAATCGTTTCAGAAGATACATTTAACAGATCAATTTTTATTTTATTGGCATAGGTCACAGCAGCGCAGGTAAAATAATCAGAACTGCCGGGAACTTCAGTGATTTTATGTGCAATTAATCCGCCAGTGCAGCTTTCTGCAACAGCCAGTGTGGCATTTTGTTTTCGTAATAAATTTCCTACAACGTGTTGAATTGATTCTCCATTGGTGGATATAATATATTTTCCCAGACGTTCCAGACATATTTTTTCAGCCTGCTTGAGCAGCAATTCTATTGATGAAACATCTTTCCCTGTTGCATATAATTTAATTTGAAGCTCAGGGAACATAGAGCGTGTCCCAACCTTTACCCCCTCAACCATTTGAGGAATATCTTTAATCTTATCGCCCAGTTCTGACTCGCCCTGACCAAAACAAACAATTGTTTGATGGCCTGTTTTTTGGTTCAAATCACCAAAATTTTGACATATCTCAGGCAACACATATGTTTTAAGCATTTTTTTCATTTCATGAGGAACACCCGGTAAAAAATATGCGTGACACGTTCCAATTAAAATTTTAAAGCCTGAAGCAGTACCCACAGGATTTGGAATGGGTACTGCACCATCGGGTAAATACGCCTGTTTTTTATTTGATGGATTCATTGGACGCTTGATGCGTTCAAAAAATTCTTTCATGGCATCATAGGCCGATTGATTAAAAACCAATGATTTATTGATAACCAAAGCAGCAGCCTCAGCAGAGAGATCATCAGTTGTAGGTCCCAAGCCGCCTGTGGTAATAAGGACATCTGCACGTTGTATAATTTCTGACAGAACAGATGAAATCATGGCCAAATTATCACCAACAGTATGGTGCCTGTTGACTGTCAGATATTTTTGATTTAAACACTCGGAAATATAGGCGGCATTGCTATCAGTCAATGCGCCTGTTGTCAGTTCATTTCCTGTTGAAAGGATCTCAATATTCATAATAAGGTGTCTCCTATTAAAAATGATGATATATTGTAAAAATAGCACTTGACAAAAAATTGATTTTCATTCAGCATATATAGTAATAATTAATTTTTAACAAGACAAGAAGGAGATTTTTAATGAGCATTCGTTTAGCCATCAATGGCTTTGGTAGAATTGGCAGAATGGTATTTCGTGCCGCAATGGACCGAAAGGATGTCGATGTTGTTGCGATCAACGACTTGACCGATGCAAACACAATGGCCCACTTATTGCGGTATGATTCTGTTCATGGGAACCTCGACACGACTGTCGAGACAGACACAAATGGCATTATTGTTGGCGATCAAAAAATCGATGTAACATCGGTAAAAGATCCATCTGAACTACCCTGGAAATCAAAAGAAATTGATATCGTTGCCGAATGTACCGGGCTGTTTAGAAAACGTGAAGCTGCGGCCAAGCATCTGGATGCCGGGGCAAAAAAGGTAATTATCTCTGCACCTGCTGAAAATCCAGACATTACAATTGTTATGGGCGTTAATTCCAATCAATACGATCCAAGACAGCATCATATTATTTCCAATGCCTCTTGTACGACCAATTGCCTTTCACCAGTGGCCAAAGTACTTATGGAAAATTTTGGCATTGAGCAGGGATTGATGACAACAATACATTCCTACACAGGAGATCAGCGATTATTGGATTTTCCGCACAAAGATCTTCGACGCGCCAGAGCTGCAGCACTTTCAATGATTCCAACATCAACAGGTGCTGCAAAAGCAGTGGCCCTTGTGTTACCAGAACTTGCAGGAAAACTGAACGGTCTGGCGGTTCGTGTTCCGACACCCAATGTTTCATTGGTCGATGTTGTGGTGACTGTGAGTAAATCCGATTTGACAGTCTCCGATGTCAATAATGCCCTTAAAAATGCCTCAGAAACAACCCTTAAAGGCATATTGGGATATTGTGATGCACCTCTGGTATCCTCAGATTTTAATGGCTGCGCCCTTTCTTCAATTGTTGATGCACCCACAACTCAAGTAATAAACAACATGGTCAAGGTCCTGTCATGGTATGACAATGAAGCAGGGTATTCTACGCGTATGGTTGATCTTGCCGCAATGATTGGTAATCAATAAGGAGGAGGACATTCAATGGCAGAAAGAAAACCACTGATTGCCGGTAATTGGAAAATGTTCAAAACAGGTGATGAAGCGCTCGAAACATCAAAAAAACTGGCAGATCTTGTGGGGCAGGTGACCACTGTCGATATGATGATTGCCCCATCTTATACATCCTTAGCGATGGTATCTACAATACTTCAAAATACCAATATTGGCCTGTCCGCCCAAAACATGCATTGGGAGAACAAAGGCGCTTATACAGGCGAAGTATCATCTAAAATGCTGGTATCTGCGGGGTGTCAATATGTAATTTTGGGGCATTCAGAAAGACGTCAATATTTTAACGAAACAGATGATCAGATCAATAAAAAAATTCATGCGGCAATTGAATCAGGTTTGAAACCGGTTTTTTGTGTCGGTGAAACAGAAAATGAAAGAAATTTAAATAAAACATTTTCTGTGCTTGACAATCAGATAGAAATTGGGTTAAAAGGGTTGGATATTGATCAATCAAAAAAAGTCATTATTGCCTATGAACCTGTTTGGGCGATTGGCACTGGAAAAAGTGCTACAGATGATCAGGCTCAGGAGGTGCATGCATATTTACGAAAATGCATGGTTAATATGTTTAATGATGAAATTGCTTCAACCATGAGAATTTTATATGGTGGAAGTGTCAAACCCAACAATATTAAAGGAATAATGGCCATGCCTGATATTGATGGTGCATTGGTCGGCGGCGCAAGTCTTGATGCAGATCAATTTTCATCAATTATAAAATATCAGTGAACAATGGCTGGATAAAAGTATGTCAGTAATAATAACAATCATTCATATATTTGTAGCATTTGCGTTAATAATGATCGTCCTGCTTCAAACTGGAAAAGGGGCAGATATGGGACTCGCCTTTGGTGGAGGTTCCAGTCAAACGCTATTTGGCACAACTGGTGCCAGTACATTTTTAAGTAAAGCGACAACAGTTATTGCCATCGTGTTTATGTTAACCACTTTTTCATTGACCATCATGTGGGGAAAACGTAATGACGCATCCATCATGAGTGATTATCAAGCACCTGTGCAAAATACGAGCCCTGGTCAAACGACAACAGCGCAACAAAATGACAAAGGGCAAACAGATTCAACAAAAGGAAATGTAGCAACTCAGGCAGTCGTTGACACACCAGTTGTTGATGCGCCAGTGCAACCTGAAAATAATGCATCACAGCCCATTCAGCAGGATTTATCAATCCCTGGTACTGATGAAGCTGTCAATGATGCAGCAACTCAATAATACATTAGCCGAAGTGGTGGAATTTGGTAGACACGCTATCTTGAGGGGGTAGTGGACAACGTCCGTGCCGGTTCAAATCCGGCCTTCGGCATTCTCCTTTTATAAAAAAGCCTGTTATTGTTTAATAACAGGCTTTTTTTTTAGCTCAGTCGGCACAGGTCAGACAGGTCAGGCCTGTCCGATTGGAATCATAATGCCCCACGTGAATTATTATTCGACCTTTCCTTAAAATAATCTTGAATAATCAACTGATGATCAAAAACAATAGGGCTTGGTAAATTATTTTCCTGGAAAATATCCAAATTGATGGCATCATCAGCAGCCTTAGGAGTTCCTGAAGCTGTTGCAATATAAACTGTTGTAATGGTATGTTGACGCGGGTCGCGCTCGGGATCTGAATAAGTATGAAATTGATGCTGCAATTTCACGTTCAAAGATGTTTCCTCAAGCGCTTCTCTGATGGCAGCCTGCTCAAGGGATTCGCCATAATCTACAAATCCTCCAGGTATTGCCCATCCATATGGAGGGTTTCGTCGTTCAATCAATACAATACCTGATTTTTCAACAGTTGATATTTCAATAATGATATCAACTGTCGGGATGGGGTTACGATGACAGGCATGATTTAAGTTTATTTTATCCAATTCACCTTTAAATAGCTTTTTTGCAAGTTCTATCCTTTTCAGGGGCCAATCTTTGAGATTGGCAAGAGTTCTTTTTTTTACTTCCCCATTTTCGCGAATAGATTCACGTAATAAATACGTTGGGTGTGAGCCTCTATTTGGAACAGTATCAATATACATGGTATCTACTTGTTAATTTCTAAGTTTAATGGATAAGGTGATTGTTGATAATGATGTTTGTCATGTTTGTTGAATTTTTTTATGGGTGGGACACGATAGGTTCGATTTCCATTGACATCAATTAATTGATTCGAACGAATCATATTCATGTATTCAAGAATTGCAAGATCTGAAAAGCCTGCCAGTTTGAGACCTTCAATAATTTTCAATTCTTTTTCAATGGTAGATTCGCGTTCAGGTCGATAGGCATCGGATTTAATGATCTGTACGATCTCGTTCTCTTTTAATCCAGCCTTGTGGTATTGTATGACTGTGGCAGCATCAATAGAACAGGTTTGGTGGGTTATGACATAATCAATGATGTTCTGAGATACACCCGCTTTTTTCATTTTACTGATATCTTCACTTTTGATTAATGAATTTGATGCCAAAACACTAATCGGAAGAACGATTAACAATATGATTGGACAGATTAATCTTTTCATGAATATTCTCCTTATTTTGTTTATTGAACAGGTCTGATCTGCACAAAAAGCAATAAGATTTCGTGCTTAAACCGCCTCAAGGCGGGAAGATCTATTGCGAACCATTATGTGCTATAAGACTTTAAGATAAAGATTTTGGCAAGGCGGCGCAAGGAGATAGTACTATAGTACATCGACGAAGCGCCAACGCAGTCCAAAATCTTTATCTTAAAGTCTATACTATTTAATAACCCTTATGGTGTTTCAGGCTCCATTTCAGTGGTTAAATCCGTATCCTCATCCTGATTGTAAATGCTTTCAGCGATCACTTCAAGACGTTCAAACCATTTTGGATCATCTTTATTGTATTCTAATTCATCATACCAGGTAATGACCTCTTCTTTTCGAATTTTATATGGCTTTTCAGCCTCAAAATCAATATCTGCATATTGAAGCAAATGGCGAACCAGTCTCACTTTGTCCAACTGATCCAAGACTTCAAAAACATTCTCATCAATAAACATTAAATAATCAAAGCCTTCGGGGTCTAAAGCTTCACGTGATGTGAGGTAACGAATTAAATCATTGGATTTTTGCATTTTTCCAAGTTGATAACGACCGCCGCTTTTTCGTTTTTTTTGATCAAAAACCATTTTGATTTTTGCTTGCGTTAAATGAGTAAAGTCTTTAGAAATGATTTCATTAATCATTTTTTTTGTATCTGGATCGACATCTGTAAATCGACTCATTGGACACTCCTGTTTTCTATTGTTCTAAACTACCAACAATAAGGATTGATATGATTGTGTCAACAAAAAAGTTGAATCTCTTTATTATGTGCGGTATTTGTATCACACAAATTCAAACTTTCATAATAACCAAAAATGGATGAAAAAATGCACAAAAAAAAAATTACCCTGATTATGATTGTGTTGTTAAACACAATTCTTGTAGATGGTTCGGTTGCTCAAAATGCAGCCGACAGGCAATTTGAATTTGCCGGCACTTTATTCAAACAAGAACGATATAAAACATCTATCACAGAGTTTCAACGTTTTTTATTTCTATTTCCAAATGACAAACGAATTTTTAAAGCATACTATCAAATGGGGATGGCATATCAAATGCAAAAACAGTACGTATTTGCAATTGAACAATATCATAAAATTACCCCGAATGGGCCAGAAAAAAAAATCCGCATTCAGGCGGTATTTGCTTTAAGTGAGTGTTACCAGGCGAAAAGAAATCATTTGATGGCGAAATCTGTTCTGGAATCATTGTTGCAAGAAATAAAACAGACAAAAACACAGGATAAAATTCATTATCGACTGGCATGGCTTGATATCAAGACCAATCAGTTCGATAATGCCATAACGCATTTAAATGCAATTAATGGTGTTTCAATATATCCTATAGAGGCAATAAAAGAGACCATTCAGGCAAAAAATCTTCCTCGCAAGAATCCCTATCTTGCGGGTATATTGTCAATAATACCTGGATTAGGGCAAATCTATTGTGAGCGCTATAATGATGCCGCACTTTCTTTTATTGTGAATGGAATTATTGGATGGGCCGCCTGGGAGAGTTTTGATCAGCAAAAACCTGCTTTGGGTACTTTGATTTCTTTTTTTGGGATGGGATTTTATTCTGGCAATATTTATGGGGCGATTAATAGCGCTCATAAATATAATCGGCAAACTGAAAAACAATGGTATGATCACGTAAAGAGTAAAGCCGATTCAATAAACACACCTTTTTGGGAAAATAAATAATGCAAATTCGTAAAATTGTTGTCTGGTCATTCGTGACTGTCATCTGTTTGCTGTCAAACAGCTTTGGCGATACCTCAAAAGTTCCTATACTCAAACATGAGATTTCTCATGTTCAAAAACTTTCAGAATTTATTGGTGATGGCCAGTTATTTGTCATATTTCCTCAGAAAAAAGAAACCCTTGCAATTCGGGGTTCAAAAGAGAAAAAAATCTTTGACACACGTTTTGTCAGCAGCATCGCAATCATTGATGCACCTGCCAGTAAGGTTAGAAAGGTAATCAATGATTATGCCAATTATTCGACATTTATGCCTCAAAATGACCATTCTGAAATACTAGAAAAAAAGAGCGATTATATCATCGCACGTTACAGCGTTTATGTGAAATTACCTGTTTTTTCAATCAATGCCTCCTTTGATCTAAAACATGATTTAAATGACAATGGCGACATTACCTGGACATTAATTAATGGAAAAATGGAAGCCAGTCTTGGCCGATGGGAAATTGTCCCCATATCAAAGAATAAAACGCTTGTCATCAATACATCATGGTCAGATCATAAAAGCATTGGATTTTTATCGCGTATGCTCATGAAAGCGCAGCCAGACCTAGCAATGGCTGTTCCTATTGGTACAACAGCATTGATGCTTGAAGCTGTGAAAAAACGTGCTGAAAACAAAGACACGGACTCAGAGAACAAAGCTAAATTAACATCAGCAAATATTCCATACATTTCCAATATCAATATTCCACATCATACAATTAATGCATTCTTAAGTCATGGGCAGGTTTTAATTGTTCATCCAACACAATGGATTCGAATTGGAGAAAATAAATCTCTCAAATTTGTATTTACCAGTGCGATTGATGTGGTTAACGCCCCGGTTGAAAGTGTCAAAAGCATCAGTTTGGATATTTCTGAATACCCTGATATTTTTTATCAGATTAAATCTGTAACACCGCATCAGGATCAAATGACAATAGACTGGCGGATTAAGCTCTGGTTTTCGTTTTTTTCTTTTTCCATAGATCTGACGCATCAATATTATTGGGAGAATGACAATATTCTGACATTTTCGCGGCAAGCGGGTGATTTAGAATATGTTTCTGGGCGGAGAGAATGGATTGTCATGGGGCCAGACAAAACGATGCTTGTATTCACAACTGCATTTCAGGGGGGAAATGCGGCGCCATTTTTTCTCAAGTTTGTAAAGATGTTACCCAATAGTGAGGTGGTTGGAAGTACCTCTGTTTGTTCGGTATTGATGGAAAAACACATCCCTTGGATTGAATCCAGATTACAAATAAAAAACGCCCGAAATCAAAAATAATTTCGGGCGTTACAATTATTGTGAAAAATGGATTTAGAACAGGCCAGAGACCTTGCCGGTTGCTGTATCCACATCAATTCTTCTAAAAGCAGGATTTGAGCCAGTTCCAGGCATCAAACTAATCTGTCCAGCACATGGGCAGAGAAATTTTGCGCCAGAATAAATCAAAATATCACGAATGGGCAATGTCCAGTTTTTAGGAACGTTTTTCAGTGCCGGATCATGTGACAGACTCAAATGCGTTTTAACCATCATGGTGGTGTATTCATCATATTTGGGATCGTCTTCCAACATCTTGGCTTTCTTTTCAGCAGCCGGATCCCAGGAAACACCATCAGCACCATAAACTTCTTTTGCAATCAATTCAACACGTTGTCGAAGTTTGGTTTCAAGTGGATACAAGAATTTGAAATCATTTTCTTCATTGCAAGCATCAATAACAGCATCAGCCAATTCAAGGGCACCATCGCCGCCATCAGCCCAATGTGTTGATTTTGCACATCTTGCACCTGCTTTTTCAGCAGCTTTGCGAACCAATTCAACTTCAGCATCAGTATCTGTATGAAAACAATTGATACAAACCACAGGATTAATACCAGCTTTACGAATGGTATTAATGTGATGAACCATATTTTCAAGACCTTGTTCAACAAGGCCCAGATTTTCCTGTGTATATTCATCAGGCATTTTGATTCCAGGAACTACGCGGGGTCCGCCACCATGCATTTTCAGGGCACGTATTGTTGTCGTGAGAACAGAAACATGCGGTTTCAAGCCACTATTTCGACATTTCACATTCCAGAATTTTTCAAAACCGATATCCGCAGCAAAACCACTTTCTGTTACATGATAATCAAACATTTTCAAACCAATGCGGTCTGCAATAATAGATGATTGTCCAACAGCAATATTGGCAAATGGGCCAGCATGAACCATACAGGGTTGATATTCAGCAGTACACATAAGGGTTGGGTTAATGGTGTTTCTCATAAAAGCGGTCATGGCGCCGCCAACTTCGAGATCACCAGTGGTAACAGGTTTTCCACTCTTATCAAAGGCAACAGTGATTTCATCAAGTCGTTTTCTCAAATCAGGCAAATCATTGATTATTGCCAGAATGGCCATCAGTTCTGAACTTACAGCAATACCAAATTTTGATTGCATGGTAAAACCATCAAAACGACCTCCCATACCAATGATGATATTGCGAAGGGCCTGGGCACAAAAGTCGATAATCCATCCCAATTCAACGCGGGTAGGATCAATATCCAGCCGTCGCATGCCGGTCAGACGTTTTAATTGCTCATCGTTGTAATTTCGTTCATGCTGCATTCTGGCTGTCATGGCGACCATGGCAAGGTTGTGCGCATTCATAATATCATTAATATCGCCGGTCAAGCCCAATGAAAATTCAGTCATAGGAATGAGTAATGCGTTACCGCCACCCGCAGCAGTACCCTTAACATTCATTGTTGGGCCGCCAGAGGGCTGACGCAATGCGCCGCCAACATTTTTACCACGTTTTCCAAGACCTTCCATCAAACCAACAGATGTTGTGCTTTTACCTTCACCCAAAGGTGTTGGCGTGATTGCTGTCACCTCAATATATTTGCCATCAGGTTTGCTTTCCAGTCTATTGATGATCTTTAAAAAATCTAACTTTGCCAGACGTCCCATAGCGAGTACTTCTTCTTTTTCAAGACCTAATTTTTCTCGCCAATCATCTGGTGTAGGCATGTTTTTTTCAGCTTCTTCTGAAATTTGCCAATCTTTCATTTCAACTGCATTATATGCCATTGAATTAATCCTCCTTAAAATAAATTATTAAATTTAAGTAAAATGCCATTTCGGCAAAACTAAAATATTTAAACTATAACATGGTGATATTGTCCTGACAAGTAAGAATATTCATTCCGCGTAATTTAATGATCGCTTTTTTAATACGATTAAAAAAAGGCAGACTGAATATAAGGCATCGTCCTGTTATAATTTCTATTTTTTCTTAGCCAGTGAAATAAAATTTGTTTTTTCCATTGCCAGCTCCAGATAAAATCGATGCATATCATTAATAATAAAAACAACCCGTCGATTATCATTAAAATCATTTTCAGGATGCAAAACGATTGTACTATTCAGTGCAAGCGCTTTTGGCTGACCAAAGAAAGATGTTAAATTGTATTTATTTTCAACCATTCGCATGGTATGGCCCATAATTTGATTGGTCATTTCCCCAATACTATCTGGCACTTCATTGGTATTATGATCATTTGCCAGTTCTTCTTCAGGAAGCCCCATTGCAGTCATATATCCTCTATATAAACTCAGGGCTGCTGCGCCTGTCATGTTGATGACACACAATCCATTATAATCACCATTGAATTGTACAAAACATCCGATATCCGGGCGTAAACTCACACGAGGGATACTTTGTATTGTTGTTGAGTACTTAACATTCTGTTTTGTACTGGACTCCAATACTTGTTTGACTGCATTGAAATATGTCGCAGCAACGACATCAATGGCAGGGGTAGGTGTATCCATGATATTCCTTTCCTTTGATTTTTTGGGTTCAACCAGAACCCTTTGTTAAAAATTTTTTTTAATACCACGTTGAAAGAACGTGATATCATATATTTTCGTTCAAATCCTGGGCTTGTGTCAACTGCTTGACATCTTCCAATGCGTTGGGAACTGAATTTTCATGCGTAATTAAATGACCCGAACGTGTCAGCATGGTGTTATTTTCCAGCACAGCTATGCCAAATTTATCCATGACATGGGTTTTAAATTCGTATTCCATTGATTTCTTTTTTAATTTATAAGTAAAGATCATCCATGTCAACCCAAAAAGTGTACCAATTCCCAGGGTCGTGCATATGAGTATAAGCAAGAATTGAACAGATTGTTCCCCCAGTCGTTGAAGATAATTCACAATATCATCAATACGATAAATAATGCCCGCACCAATACCCACTAAAAAAAGAGACAATAAAAAAGGCAGGTTTAATAGTGTTTGAATAACAGATTCAAATTTTGATCGCTCAATCTCTGATGGTTTGATTCCAGGAATCGTTCTGCTGTCCTGATCTGCCATGTATTTGTTAAAGGCAACCAAAAAGATTCCCACCAGAAATGTTATAACCACAGGAGCTAAAAATGCCAATAAAAAATATATACGCCAGGGAAAAGGGATATCAACCGGACCGAATCGATCATAATTCTGAGTTCCCATCTGGTAGAACCAACAGAAAATTAAGATACAGATCTCAATAAATCCCATGAAAATGAGATATTGTTTCAGTATGGATCTTCGTTCAACATCTGAAAACAATTGGGATATTGGTTTTGGTTTGCTATTTTTTTTTGCCATATTCGTTGTTGTTTTATGGTCGTTTTCGAATGCGTATATTCCAGATTGCATAATTTTTTCGAAAACCACCTGAGCGTACCCTTCATGTTTTAATTAGAAAATATATCAAAAAAATAAGTGATCGTCAATAACTTAAATGTATTATCAGCAATAATATGAGCGGTTCAGTTCAAGAAAAGAATTGACCCATTTCAATGATCAATTCATAATTAACCGAAACCCCAAATCAGAGCTGCGTCGTGTGCATGAAGCAACAAAATCACGATTCGCACATCTTAAATATTGGGGCCGGGTATACCAACTTCCGCCGCGAATACTGACTTGAGTTTGATTGTTATGTACAGTATATTTATTTATTGGATGTAAATAAGCCCTATGATCATAAGCGTTAATACACCATTCCCATACATTTCCTAACATGTCGTATAGACCAAATGGATTAGGAGAAAAGGTGCGCACGGGTGCGGTATAGATAAACGTGTCATTGCAAGGATGTACTGTCCATGCATGATATTTTTGCTTGATTGATTGATCTGCAACATTTGCATACTGACATGTTCGCCCAATATTATCCCCAAAAAATCTTGAACTGTTTGATTGTGCACGGCATGCGTATTCCCATTGCGCTTCTGTTGGCAATGAAAAACGCTTGTTGCTGCTTGATAACCATTGTGCCATTGCCAAAGCATCATTATAAGTGACATGAATGACAGGGTGGTGCTGTGTTTGTTTAAAACCTGGATTTTTCCAATGAATCCCCCCACGTTTTTTCCATTTGCCATCATACGTCCATGAAAAACCATCCTTTTCAGCCTGTGTCTGGTATTTTGCCTGATGAACAAATTTTTCAAATTGCATGACAGTTATTTCATTCTCGCTGATCCAAAATGAGTTCAAACACACCCGATGTAATGGTCCTTCATCATCACCACGATTTTTCTCTATGCGTGGACTTCCCATAAAAAAACAAGCTTCAGATAACTGAAGAAATCGAATCTGTGTTTTTGGTTCAACCCAACTATTTAAGGAATGTTTGAACTGCGACTTCAACGTGGGCTGTATCTCAATGGGTGGATGGATTAATCTCAAGAAAATATTGATGAGAATGCTCACCCAAAATATATAAAACGCAATAACCAATTTTTTTTTCATTGCTTGAATGGTTTTACCAGGTCTTTTACACGTTCTAATATGTCATCTCGAACATGCCGCATCACTTCAATTGACTTATCTGCGGGATTTTCAATATTCCAATCACGTTTTTTTACACCCGGAATTACAGGGCACGCTTTTTCACCACATCCCATAGTCACAATAATATCTGGTTGTACATGAGCAATTGCTTTATCAATTGTTTGGGGCCGAATAAAACCCATATCAATCCCCACTTCTTCCATTACCTGTATCATATCAGGATGTACAGATTCAGCGGGATTACTGCCACCACAAACAGCTTCAATGTCATCTCCAGCATAGTAGTGTGCAAATGCAGCAGCCATCTGACTCCTACAGGCATTTTCATTACAAGCAAACAATATTTTTTTTCTTTGTAAAAAAGGTGTTACAATTTCCAACGCTTTTTGTTTTGCATCGGACAGGGCCGTTGGATGTGTCTTAATTTCACCACGTTCTTCAATTTTTGGGTAGGTTAACGCGCCCAGACTTGTTGCTCCAATCGCATCATAAAAATATTTTGCAGTAGCAATCGTGCCATGAAATAAGGTTTTACCCTTTGTCGCACCAATCGCCAGTAAAAATCCTTTGCGAAATTTTCTTCTTGGATCTTCTAAATTCAAACGATATTTTCGGGACCAACATGTCTGGGTTCGATCAATGAGTGCTTTTAAAGGGGCAGTTACATTATAAAAAAAGATCGGGCTGGCTAAAACAACAATATCAGCACGTCTTAACATTGGATATATTTCTTGATGCATTTCATCATTTATTGAACAAACCCCTTTTTTTTCACATACAGAGCATTCAATACATGGATTGATTTTTCGTTTGTAAACATCAATGACATCTGTCTCTGCACCATTTTGACTGGCTGTTTCCATAAAAGCCGATAGTAAAATGTCTGTATTTCCATTTTTTCGGGGGCTGCCTTGAAGGCCAAGGACGAACATGTTTTCCTCCTTAATTATTGTGTGTTTTATTTTAAATAAAATGAGGGTTGAATTTTTCGAAAATTACTATGGAACACTTGAATAATATGATCCCCAATCTGAAGAGTCAGACAAGTCGGATAGGTCTGACCAGCCGGACTTGTCCGACTTTTGCAAATGGGACGTTAATTTTCGAGAATTCCTATGTTAATTCTTAATATATCTGATAGATCTAAACTTGTAAATTACTAATTTTGATTATATCAACCATTTTTTATCTTATTCAATGACAGGTGGTAAGATCGCTTTTACCAAATGCTGGGCTTCATGATCAAATAATGAAAAAAATCTGGTTCCCACGCTCCAGCGTTGGAACCTATGGGATTTCAAGCCCTGTAATATATTTGATATCAATGGCTGGCACACCTGAAGGTATTGCATTGCTTTATCCCATTGCCCTGCCCGAGCGATTGATGACGTTTTATTTCATTTTTTTATTACTTTGTACTTGAAAATATGGTACTCATCTTCTGAAAAAACAAATGGAATGAATCTTTTTTCTGGAAGAGCTGATATATATTGAAGCGGATTTTCAACTGTTGAATCAATGCGATTGAGATAATCAAAGAACATACGTAACATACCCATT
>Ga0272440_1001762_pt1 | contig 17373 bp, 12 predicted proteins | sample SSMMMBAug17_FD_192440 | JGI IMG/M metagenome (GOLD analysis project Ga0272440, IMG submission 192440) | Marine sediment archaeal communities from Little Sippewissett salt marsh, Falmouth, MA, United States - SSM-MMB-Aug17 | ecosystem: Environmental > Aquatic > Marine > Wetlands > Sediment ... | reverse complement strand
TTGGGCTTTAGCCCTACGCTGTTCTTGCAATTGCCGAAATCGTTCATTTTAATTTGACGATTATTGTCTTTAGACGCATTTGAGAATACTTCTTTCTACCCGAAAACTTATGATTGGTTACTTATTTTCAGGCAGCACATTTAATAGTGATAAATCGTCTGAATAATACTTTAGTAATTCTCTGAAAATATGTTCCCCATTCATTTTGAACGTATAATTGTTTGGCACGTAGAGACGTAGCATGCTACGTCTCTACAGAACTAAAATCTCGAAATTCTGATCGCCTAATTATTGATTACTTATATTTTGTAACGAGATTGTTGTCAAGGGTTAAAAAATGAATAATCATGAAATGGGATGCCTCTTCAAATATTAGTTTTCTTTTATTCTTATCGCACAACTATGGTTTCTACAATTCAGGCGGAAAGTCACTGACTAACATAGACACACACCACAACGTTTGGATGTGTGTCATAATAAATTTGTTTTTATTCCAATGAGATAGATTAATTATTTACACGATTTTTCCACCTGACCCATAAATTTATGGGTCAGGAAATTGGGTTTTGTTTCTTGAGGCGCTACAATTATATCAGCATGCCAAACTCATTTTCAATTTGAAAGGATGCCATCATTTCCCGACCAGTCTTTTCAATAAATATTCGCAAGGCCTGTTCCTCTTTTCTGCGAATCTTTTCTCGTCGTGTCATAGCCTCGATATTTCCTGTCAACAAAATTCTTTTTGCTGGGATTTTAAATAGAGGGGTCATGGATGCTTTATTTTGACGATGCACAACAGGAATCAATTTCAGCATGATTGCCAAATCAAATGCATTTCCTTGATCCAGAAATTCAGACCAGACAATATCTTGTATATCCATACAAATGGGTTTCAATTGAATGGGATGTACATGGGGTGCATACAGGTTTAATATATCAATGACTGATAAATCCTTGTCAATTGCAATGTAAGTTTTTAAGGATATATTTTTTTGAAAAGGATATGACAAAGGGTGAAGCCCGCAACCAATATCAACAATTGTTTGCGGGGCATCTATTAAATTGAATAATTGTCTGTAAAATTGATCATAATAAGGCAGACGTTCCTTTGATGATACATGACTGGCTAAAAGATCCATCAAAATCGTGTCAAGGTTTTCCAACGTCTTATTATTGGCCTTTGCCAGACGTTCTTTCAAATTGCTTTCATTTGCTGAATCTTGATGGTATTGACGTAATTGATAATAAATTGTCTTTTTGACATCCTTGATAAAAAGTTTATACGCTGTTAACCGCGTGAGCTGCGCATTTTTGTTGTTTTGAATTTTTTGAATCAGTTGGGGATGGCGTACAATGATTTCATTGATATGTTGAATTACAGCATCTTGCCCAATTTTGTATCGACTGCAAATGGATTTTACTTCTTGATCCAGAAGTTTTTTTGGAAGGATATTCATTATGCCGCCAACGATTGCCAGGATTTGGTCAATGCACTCTCAGGAAACCAGTATTCATGGTGGCTCAGAATATGATTGAGTAATTGGTTGAGCGTTTTGTTTTCAATCGCCCTGCGGATATCTTTGATTGTTTGGAGTATTGTCCATAAGTTATGACAGATTAATAAAGTTGTATGATCAAAAATTAAAGATATGTCATCAAAGCTTTTGCAATACTGGCATGGGCAAGTGAATTCCCCAGACTTGAGTTTGCCTTTATCCTGTGTGGCACCAAAGGGTGTCATATACCATCCCTGGCGGGCATAGTGTGCATAAGATGAAGAATCAAAAATGTTGGCGCCCAAAGCCACCATAAATGGAAGTTCAACAGGATCGCCTGCGCCATACACATGTATGGGAATATCTTCAGCACACATACTGCGGGCATCTTTTATCACTTTTCCGACAAATGCAAGGTTATGATTTCGATTGAAAAAAGGCACCAGACTTCCCAGGGCAAGATAACGAACATTCAATTGCATCAGTTCTTCAGTGCTTTTTTGTCTTAAGTCATGATATTTTCCGCCTTGCTGAACACCAGCCAATGTAGCGTTTTTCAATAACCCCATTGCTTCCTTGATGCGAATAAAAGTTCTGTCCCATTTTTTTTGCGCAATTTTTCTGGATTCCCCCGGGCCGCAGACCAGATCCAATGGAGATACAATATCAGAGCCAATATTTTCCTGAAATCTTACAATGGTTTTGTTTTTTAAATAAAGACTGCCTTGAAACCCCTGGAATGCACCTGAATCCGTCATAACAAGATCTGGATGTCCCACATAACTATGAAGCGAACTTTTTTTTTCCAATGCATTTCTGATCGTTCTGTTTTTATATAAAAAAAAAGCATTTACGATACAGCCTTGAACATCGAATTCTTTTATCCATAATTCAACTGAAAAAGGGGATTCAACCGGGTGATATACTGGCAGAAAAATGGGCAGTGGAAAGAGTATTCCTTTTCTGTTTTTTAGAATTGGCATGTTGCATATCCTAATCGGGCGTATCCAATAGATGGGGGGAGAAAGTAGTTTTGTATATTTTTTGAATCAGGATTACGCTGAAGAAGATGAATTTAAAGTGTTTTTTTCATCTTATTCATCTTCTTCAGCGTAATCCTGGTTCAAAAATGAAAATGAAATATGCTTCCCCCTTCTGTTGTATGCGCCCATCCTAATCGTATTCGTGAGGAACTACATCCTGGTTTCCTATTTTTCCAATCGAACCAGGCGAAAACCAAGATCCTTACTTTGCAAATCGCTGGAATACCCGCGTCGGTCTGTGCATCTTAAATTGTTGTATGTATCGCTCCAGTCTCCACCGCGAACAACTTTAATTTTTCCATGCTTGATAATAGGTTCTTTCTTATGATGTTTTTTATACGCATCAGTTTGATAAGCATCCATACACCATTCGGAAACATTACCGCTCATATCATACAGATCCAGATTGTTAGAGGCCTTAATTCCCACACCATGGGTAATATACATGGCATTTTCCTTGAACCATCCCAAATGATTAATATCTAAACCTTTACCAGAATATTTTTGCGATTTTCCACCACTTCGGCAGGCAAACTCCCACTCCGCCTCTGTTGGCAAACGAAAATGTTGTTTTGATTTTTCTTCAAGCGCTTTAATAAATATTTGAATATCATCCCATGATACCTTTTCCACTGGATAATGACTACCATAAGCAGACATTGAGGGATTCTTTCCCATAATGATTTGCCATTCATTTTGGGTCACTTCATATTGTCCCATCCAGAAATCATCAACACATACCTGATGAACCGGGAATTCGTCAGGATCACACTGACCTGACCATTCACCACAACCCATTTCATAGCATCCGCCTTCAATAAACACAAAAATCATTCCAGTAGTTGTTTCATTCCATTGCTTTCGATTTGTAGGTTTTTGGTGATGCGTATCGGGTTTTAGATTTTTTGAAACAGATTGATTATCTTGAGGTTCTTGAGATTTTTGAGAGACTGCTTTTTGGGTATCAGGTTGCTGTTCAGTCTGCAATTTTTGAATTGATTTTGGTTGAAGTGTTGGCGTTGTATCAGTAATAACATCTTTTTCTTCAAATATCGGAATTTGCTTTTTTGATAATTCATATTTTGTTTCAATATCTTGTGAGGGGCGCTCGGGTTTTAGCGTTGATTCTTTTATTTCAAGTGTATTTTTCTGTACTTTTTTTGCGACATTTTTGGACTTTATGACTGCTTTTTTGTTTTGTAATACAGGCTCAATGATACAATCTTTTCCTTTTTCAATTGTCACCCATTTTCTGAATGGTTTATATTCAGGTTTGTCTACCTCAATAAGATATCGACCGGCCTGTAAAGCCATACCATGAGAATAGTGCGGAACAATGTTCATGATTCGAATACGAGCATCTGATGGATCAGGATTGACAAATAATCTTGAATAAGGCAGTGTAGAAATTAATTCAATTGTTTGATGAATACGATCCTGATTTGCAATGGTAATCCATTGCACCTTTGTTTTATAGCCTGGTTTTGAAACCTCAATTTGATAGTTTCCAGGAGAAAGCATCATGCCAGAACGATATGGCGGAACAATGTTCAAAATACGAACCCGCGCATCCTGCGGCACAGTTTTGATATACAAACGTCCTTCCTGAATATCTACAATTGGTGGTTCTTTCTTTTCAACAGTGAGATCAACAATTTCCAGCTCTTTTTCCTGTTCAGCAATTTTTTTCCTGACACTTTCTGGTGACAAAAATATGAATTCCCCCATTTCATGACCAGAAAAAGTAGCATAATCAGGCTTTTGTCCCTCATTGGTGGCTCTTGGTATAATGTAACTACATAACTCCAGACAGGTAATATTGCCATCACCATTTATGTCAGCCCTGCCTTTATCCAAACCCTGAACAAATAATTTGCTTAGTACGTTATGCACAGCCTCTTTGTTTTGATCAGGGATCTTTTTGTTTTTTCCAGCAGTCAATATCTGTCTGGCATTTTTCTGCGTAACCATTGATAAATATTCAGGGTTTGTGAGCATAATTCCATTATCATCTGACTGATCAAGAACGACGATCGGCGCATCAATCAAGAAAAATTGATGTTTTGCAATTGACATCAGTTTTGATTGTCGTTCCAGATCAGAAATGGACACATAGATATGACTTGCATTCATATCAATATTTTCTTTATCATAAGGAATAATATACGTATCTATGATGCCACCATTTTGTTTAGAATATCCATGTCCAGAAAAATAAAACAAAACGCGATCATTGGGTTGTAGACGTTGGGCAATGTTATTTTCAAGGCGTGCTAGAATGGCATGTCTTGTGGCATCCCTGTCATACAAAGATAAAACTTCAAAGCCTTTTTGTTTTAATGCTTCAGCAACTTTTTCAGCATCAGTTCGTGCAAATGGAAGATCTTTCCAACGAATTGATGCATATTTGCTAATTCCTACTACAAGTGCATAACTTTTATTGTAGTATGAATTTTCTGCGTGTCCAATCTCCAATGTCATGCAGATAAAAACGATTGTCCAGATCCATACTGGTATTTTACATTGCATAGCGAGCCTCCAATAGAATAATGGTTTAACTTTTTAATCCCTCACTTGGGCAGCATTTTGATTTATTTTACGATCATTTATTCTAATCTCATAGAACAGATTTTTGGTCAAGTATTATTCATCAGCTAATGACCGCTTACCGATTTTCCCTTAGGAATACTCGAAAAATTAAATCCTCATTTAAATTGTTCGTATTGGGGTTTATGTACTGTAGAGACGTAGCATGCTACGTCTTACACGACCTTATTTTTTTGTAAGATCAAGATAAATTGAGCATCTTATTTTCAGTCTATTCCTTATTATTATTGTGTCCATTTAAACATAATAGAACCGATGCATAAAAATACAAACGTCATGAATGATAAATAAAAGATTTCAGAAGAAAGATCAAACAAATGTGCCCCATCATTCATAATCTGCCTGAGTCCCTGTGTGACATGAGACAAAGGCAAACACAACGCAAAGTTTTTGATCCATCGGGGCGCATCATCAATAGAAAACCAGACTTCAGATAAAAACATCATGGGCCAAGTGATCATATTCAATAGCCCATGCGCAAATTCTTCTGTTTTTGTGCGTGCAGCGACAATCAGTCCCAACGATATAACAGATATTGTGCCAATGGAGAAAAATACAAGCAGGTGAAAAAGAGATCCTTTGCAATGAAATCCCAACAACCAGGCGCATCCGGTATAGAGAATGATATTGGTGATAATAATCATTAACAAACGCGAAATAATTTGCGCGCATAAATACTCAAATGAAGTCAAAGGGGTGGCTTTCAATCGTTTTAATACACCATTCTGCCTGTATCGTACAATTGCAAATCCAATCCCAAACAATGAGCTAAACATCATTCCCATTGAAACAATGCCAGGAAATAGCCATTCAATGTAATATACGGGTTTGGAATCAATGGTTTGTTTTATCAATTTTTGATTTAGTTCTGGATGTGTCATTGATTTACGAGTCAACAGGCCTTCAGAAAGAATGCCTTTTGGTGAGGATGCATTAATCCAGTATTTAAATGGCTGCGGGGTGTTTTCCATGACCATGTCGAGTTTGTGATGATTCAATTTGTCAATGGCTGTGTTTTTGTCTGAATAGGGTATGCATGTAAACAAATCATGAGAACATACCTGACTTTGAATCGCTGTATGGATTGTTTGTGATGTCAAAATAGCAATTTTGTATGGGCGTTGCCCGCCATTTTGAAAAATCAGGGCAAATCCAAAAATGATCAGAAATGGAAACAGGATATTCCATCCAAAACTGGCCCGATCCCGATAGTATTCTTTATTTCTGGCAATAAAAATTGACCAAAACCGAGACATATGCTTTCCTTAATGCCTGAGCGCTTTTCCAGTGAGTTGCAAAAAAAGATCTTCCAGATTGTGTGGACGAATAATTAATCGTGAAAGATCGACCTGATTGTTAATTAATAATTCTATACAATCATTGATTGCCTGCGTTTGAATCAAAATATATTTGCGAGTTGCATCCAGATGCCATGTGCATTGAAGGTTGTCATCCAACAATTGGCGGACTTGTTTGGATACTATTTCTTGTGGCAAACGAATAATTTGTCCTGCACATTTTCGTGTGATCAATTCCTCAGGAGCGCCTTGTGCAATGATTTTGCCCTTATCCACAATAATGATTTCATCACACAACATCTGTGCTTCTTCCATATAGTGGGTTGTCAATACGATTGTTTTACCTTTTCGTTTGATCGCTTCAACAATTTCCCACAAATGGCGTCTTGACTGGGGATCCAGGCCAGTTGTTGGTTCATCTAAAAAAATCAAATCAGGATTGTTAGCCAGTGCAATGGCAAGCATGAGACGCTGTTTTTGGCCGCCTGAAATTTTGCGATTATCCCGATGTTGAATATCTTCAAGTGAGCAAATCTGAATGAGTTGGTCCAATGATACCTGATTGCGATACAGGCGCATGAATGTTTGAATTGATTCTCGAACAGTTAAAAAAGTAAACAATTCTGTAGATTGAAACTGAACGCCAATGGATTCCCAGAAAGAACGATTTCTTGGTGTATCATTATAAAGGATTTCCCCTGATGTTGGTTGTGTGATGCCTTCAATAATTTCAATTGTTGTGGTTTTTCCTGCACCATTCGGGCCAAGTAAACCAAAACAAATACCGGGTTCAATGCGAAAACTGATATTATCCACAGCGCATAGTCTGCCATAGTATTTTGTGAGGTTATTTACTGTCAGCGTGCCTGTTGTTGCGGGTTGATTTTTTGTGATACCTGAATTACGCATGATTGCCTTTATCTGAGAAATTGTAATTTAAACATGTCATTTTCAAAATAAAATTCTGGCGCAGGTTTGCCGCTGTTTTGTGTTTCTTTGATCATTTTCAATGTGCCGATGACCAAACAGCAGGACTGATGCTTTTGTAAACATGCCATTTTTTACCAGATCTGATAAGTGCTGTTGTCTTTTTAAATTCAACTGTCTGGTTTTCAGCTTCTGCTACTAATTTTTCATAGTCAAAATACATACGTTACTCCATGAGTGAATCATTGTTTTGGATCAAAAGTATCTCGCAATGCATCACCTATCAAATTCCAGGCCAAAACAAACAATATTATGCACCCCCCCGGGAAAAAGATTGTATACCAATATTTTAGCGGTGCTTCGGGTGGTCCGACAATGTAATTTCTGGCAAGCGCAACCATTTGGCCCCAGTCTGCATAACCTTTGGGCGCACCCAACCCGATAAAACTCATGAATGATGCCATAATTACAATAGAGCCCATTTCCAGGGTTCCCATAATAATAATCGGATAGATGGTATTTGGCAAGATATGACGAATCATAATACGTATGTCAGATACGCCCATGATTTTTGCAGCATGCACATAGCCCATTTCTTTAATTTTAAGAACTTCAGAACGAATTACCCTTGCATACCACCGCCAACTGACCAACGCAAGCGCAAGCATTATATTTTCCAAGCCCCGGCCAAAAGATACCACCAGCGCCATAGCAAGAATCAGTGATGGAATGGTCCAAACAATATCGACCAACCGCATGATAATTTCATCAATCCATCCGCCATAATAGCCAGAAATAACGCCCACACAAACACCAATAAATGCAGCAACAAGAACGACAAACAATCCAGTTTTGAAAGCAGTTCGTGTGCCCCAGACAATGCCATAATAAATGTCGTACTGGCCTGAAGTTGTTCCAAAAAAGTTTTGGGCATTGGGTGGTTTGGGAACTGTGGAAAAGCCTTTATGGGGCATGCGGTAAGGCGCAAAATGATATTTTGGCGGTGCCAGAATTGGGGCAAACAATGCGATTAAACTGAAAATAACAAGCAAAACAAGCCCAATACGTGCCATGGGGTTTTTTAGCAGCCGGCCCAATACGATAGCAAGACGTTTTAAATATGATAGAATAATGTTTTTCATGACTGTGATAACCGAATCCTCGGGTCCCAAAAAGCTATAAGTAAGTCACACAATAAATTGGAGACCACAAACACCAGGCCCATAAAAATGCACATAAACATCAGCACTGGCATATCCAGTTGCGTTGCAGATGAAACCATCCACCACCCCATCCCAGGACGATTGAAAACAATTTCAACAGCAACGCTGCCTTCCATAGAGAGCGCCACCAGTTGTGCAGAAACTGTGATTGTTGGAATCAACGCATTTTTTCGAGCATGTTTGTAATACACTGTGTGATTGTCTGCGCCTTTGGCTCGCGCTGTAGTCACATAATCTTTGGAAAGCTCTTCAATCATACTCGATCGGGTAATTCGCATCAATAAAGCAACAACCACAAATACTTGCGTGGCGACTGGCAATATCAAACGCTTAAATGCATCTATCGTGATTGCAGCATTCATATTGAGTATGCCATCAATGGTGTATAGCCCTGTGTATCGAATAAATTCATCAGGATGATCCAGCAGGTATAACTGAAGATTGTCACTGATAATTCCTGTGCCAAACCATCCCAAATAGCCATAAAATATCATCAGCAGAACCAGGGCAAACAGGAATGTTGGTAACGACCACCCTACAATTGCAATAATTCGAGTCAGATGGTCAATGGCTGAACCCCGATGAATCCCTGCAAGCGTACCCAAAGCAATTCCTAAGTACAGGGTCAATGGTACTGCATACAAATTCAGTTCCAATGTAATGGGAAAATATTTACAGAATGCCTCCCACACGGGTTGTGCAGCAACCAGAGACCATCCAAAATTACCGCGTGCTGTTTGATCAATCCATCTGAAATATTGAATGTAAAAGGGTTGATCCAAACCATATTGGATAATTATTTGCGGAATGTTTTGTGCCTGTTGCGGGCTTTGAACATACGCTGCTGCACGTCGTTCTGGAGAGAAGGTCATCAATATCCCAAAAATGAGAAATGAGATGCCGACAAGGACAAAAACTAAGAATATGAATCGTCTGACAATAAATGCGATCATGGATTATCGCCTGTATAGATTTTTTAAATTTTCCCAATCATCAGAAAATATTGGATTTAGTAAAAATCCGCTGATATCATCACGATATGCGCGAAAATTTACTGTTTGATACAGTAATATGCCGATCGCATTTTCATGCCAGGCCATCTGAAGTTTTTCGTAAATATTTCGTCTTTTTACAGGATCAATCGTTTGGATTCCCTGCTCACATAACTGGTCAATCTGTGGGTCATGGTAATGAATATACTTTCCCAAAACACCATTTGAATGCATAAAATTATAAATAAAATTGTGCGGATCAGCATAATCGGCGCTCCATCCAATTAAGAAGAAAGGGTACATATAATTGCGATAATTGACCAGATAATCTTTCCAATCCACATTTTTAACTTCAATTTGAATGTTCCGATTGAGGGCCATCATATTTTCAGCCAGCATCAAAGCCGCAGCCTCACGCATTTCGTTACCTGTATTGTAAACAATGGTCATCCGAAATCCAAGTTCCCAGGCCTTGCCATCCCAGGCCTTTTTCAAATGTTCAATCATTTTATATGGATCATATTCGTAAACCGGTGTGTTAATATGATATGGCAAGCCTTCAATATTGGGATTTGTGGGGACAATGGCCATATTGTTTAAGACATCACGACGATACATATTTCTGTCAAAGGCATGCAAAAAAGCCTTTCGTATGTTGACATCAGAAAAAAAATTGTCTGGAATGCCTTTGCCATCAAGTTTGCCACTACCAATATATGGATTTGCAGTGGCATTAATTTTTCTACAAAACAATGCACCAGAAACAGACAGTTGAGGGACTTTGTAAAAACTCAATCCTTTAATTGAAAGAACTTCAGGGATATGCGTACTATCCACAGTCACACGATCCGCATCCCCATTATGAAGCATCATTTTTCGGGTACTCCATTCTTTGACATACTTAAAAATAGCAGTTTTGATAGCAGGTTTTTTACCCCAATATTGTTCATTTCTTTCAAAAATGAATTGCCTTGAAACTTCCCATGATTTCATGCGAAACGCGCCTGTACCATTTGCAATTTTTTGAAGGGGTTCCTGGCCCATTTTTGGGTTATTATACGTTTTGGCATTTTTGATATCACCATCCCAGCACCCTTTTGACAATGCCCATTCTTTGTCGAGAATAACGCCTACTGATGTACACAATATGCTTAAAAATGGGGGATAGGGGCGAATCAAGTGAAATGTTATTGTACGATCTTTAACAGATATACATTGATCAATTTTGAAAAAAATATCGTCCAGTAATTTACCATTGTCATCCCGCGTACTTGTAATGCCAAGCAGAGATTCCAGAAGCATCCATATGGGGCCGCCATCTGGATCGGCAATCATATAACGTTTAAATGAATATGCAACATCTTCAGCAGTCAGTTTTCCACCTTCGTGAAATTGAACATTATCACGAATAACAAATGTATATGAGCGCCCATCTTTGGAGATACCACCATTTTCAAGGGATGGCACATCTGTTGCCAGCACGGGTATGTATTGGTCAACAGAACTTCCATCGAAAAATATAAGCGGTTCATATATGTTGAGGATACGTTGATGAGATGTTGTATCATATGCCATGCAAGGATCTAGTGTTTGAAGTGTGGCATATGAGGCAAAAACAAAGTGGTCTTTACTGGACTTACTTTGAACATTCAATGCCGATGCGAAAAGCATTAGTGAGATACAAAATAACTGTGTCAATAGTTTTGTTTTCATAATTTTTTTCCTTTTTTAGATCATGCTGATTCGTATATTCGAAAACATTATCAAAAATAATTCAATCACACAACTATAATAATTGATATCATTTTGATTTTGCATTAAAAACCAGATTATTGTTTGGAATTGACTGACACACAAATTATTTTTCTACATCAATAAAAATCTCGTTTATTAAATAAAGCACCTCAGTCAATTCAAGACGACAATTATTATTAATATCAAAAGAACATGTTGTTTCATTTCTAAAATTAGATATGTACTGTAATGAAAGTATCAGATCGGTTAAATCCCGCTTCCTATCATTGTTGATATCCCCAACAATCTCAACAGGATTGACTGTCCAGTCATAAATGACACTATCGCTATCCCCCAATTCATCAATCAATTCAATTTTTAGCCTGAAAGTGCCGGCATTGTTTGGACGTCCTTCTAATCTGCCAGTAAATGCATTTAATAAAACGCAATGCGGAAGTTTGCCCTCCCTGATTTGCCATTGATATGGCAAAAAGCCGCCGCCGCCTGAAAATGTGGACGAAAAATAGTGAAACTGCGTTGTTTCGGGGATTTCCTTAGTGACAATATCCAGTTCATTTTTGACGTCAAATTGGATTCTTTGGCTAATGATCGTTGGTGAAACATAGCTGTCTTGAACTTCAGCAGTAAAAACGACAGCGCTTATGTCATGATTGTTTATTGTGCCATATATATGTCCGGTTAGGGAATCGAGAGTCAACCCTTGGGGTAAGTTATTGTCAGTAATTCGCCAGATATAAGGCGGCTTGCCACCAGTGACCTGAATCGTATCCGAATAATACACATGGGTATTGGCTGTTTTCATCCATGTGTCTGGCAATATCATTTGATCATAAACGATTATCGAATACGTATTAATTGCCGACCTGGCGGGATTGGATGAATCAGTTATTTCAACAACCCAGGTAAACAATCCTGGTTCTTGTGAAGTCCCTTCTATGGTGACAGAATCCGAATTTAACGTGTAAGTTAAACCTTTCGGCGGACTGGCAATTTTCCAATTAAAGGGCGGTTGTCCTAACATGGCTTTAATTGTTGAATGATACGTATGACCGACTTTTGTTTCTGGTATGTTTGAGGGATACAACGAAAGCTCATGTTCTGTGTTTATTTGGTACGCCTTTTCACTTTTTTGTGGGGGTATATCACTATCCATGACCTCAATTGTAATTCGTTGCGACATACTTGCGGCTGTTGTTTTTCCATAAAGCAAACCATTCTCATGCAAAAAAAGACCCGTTGGCAGTGTTCCAGATTGTAACTGAAAATGATATGGCGGAATGCCACCTGTAACATCAATCGTTTTGTTGTAGAAAAGATTTTCAAAGGCATTTTCCAGATTCTGCGTGATAATTGCCAGTTTTTGGATAACAGGCCAGATAAATTCTTTTTCTGATATTCGATTTTCAGCATCTTTGACGCGAATAATTATTTGTTTTTGCCCCTCAGTCAAAGGCGTTCCTGAAAGTATTCCACTGATTGGATCAAGATGAACACCTTCAGGCAAAATATCACAATACCATGTATAAGGTGCATTGCCGCCACCTGCTTGCAAGGATATGGCATTCATGGTTTCACCATACATGCGTTTGGGCAAGACCCGATTGGTCAGGATGGATAAATCAGATTGGGTGCGAAGTCCCATGGTCTGAATAATTGTCTGGCTGTTGGGTCGGGTGCTGTCTGACACCTGTATTTCTATATTGTCATATCCAATTATAGTGGACCTGCCAGAAATAATTCCAGTCTGACTATTGTAGGTCAGGTTTGGCGGAAGTCCCTTGCATGTAAATGTATATGGCCCAATGCCGCCTTGAATTGGAATCGTCTCAAAATATGACTCATTTTTCAAGGCATTTGGTAAATCAATTGAGACAAACGTCAATACAGGCACGATACGAAACGTTAAATTACAACTGGCTTTTCGGCCTTCTGTGTCAGTCACAAAAAGCGGTATGGTTTTATGGATTGCTTGATTCAGCGTACCTGTCAATGTTTGCGTTACGTTGTTAATGGTCAGTCCATCGGGGAGTTCGCCAGATTCAACAGACCAAACATAAGTGCCATTACCGCCTGAAACAGAAAGCTGTATTGACAAAGAATTTCCCACAATACCATTGATGATCTTTTCTGTTGGCAGGATCAGTGAATCATAGACCTGAATGGTATAGTCCATATTTTCCATTTTTCCGCGGCTGTCAGCGACCTGAACTGTAATGGTTGTTTTGCCAGATGTTATTGGCGTGCCTGAAATTGTTCCTGATTTGGATAGGCTCAAGCCTTCAGGCAAAGCCCCTGAAATTAACGTAAATGTGTAAGGCGCTAAGCCGCCTTGGGCAAGTAAATTTAATAAGTAGTTTTCTTTTGTGGTTATACTATCAATAGACACTGTGGATAGTATTAATTTTTCAAATGCATTAATAAAAAATTCACGTTCGGCATACAAGTTACTTGCATCATGAATCCCCAAAGCAAATATATATAAACCCGCAGTACTTGCCTCACCAGATATAATTCCAGTTTGAGAATCAATGGTTATTCCCTGGGGAAAGCTGCCTGATATCAGGCTGTATGTTAATGGCATTGTACCATTGGCCTTGATTTTCGATTGATACGCATTCCCTACTATCGCCTCTGGCAGATATGCTGTTACAAAATTTAATTTTTGACCTTTCTGCATCAGTTCTGCATTCAGTGACACACATTGAGCTGGGATAATTTCTATGGTTTGTGTCAAGGCATAGTAATTCGGGTGGCTGAAATAAATTGTCGCTGTTCCTGGGTCGAGTTTGTCAAACTGAAAGTATCCATTATTATCAGTTTGCCTGGTTTGCTCCTGGACTGTAACAGTGACATCGGAAATGACTTCTCCAAAAAAATTGGAAATATAGCCATCAAGAGATAAAATGGTTGGTATTTTGACATTTATAACATTGGTTTCATCAATATTTAATTGAATACTTTCCAGGCGTTTTGCCTGATAGTTATTAATCCAATACAATAAATCATATGTCCCGGATTGGAATATAGTCAGTTTGCATTCATAGGTGCCATCAAAATCTGTCTGAATACTTTTTCCATTGATTGAGAACATGGTATTTGTAATTGGCAGATCGTTTTCGTCTGTCAACTGTCCCTGTATCAATACAGATGAGCCTTCAATGGTAAACAGGCCGACAATGTTTCCTTTATCCAGGGCATCTACTGGTTGAATTTTCAGAAAACAAGCTGAAGAGTCGGACAGGGGGAAAGGCGCAGACCAATCATATTGGCCATCATTTGTCGTCTGGTTTGCAATGGGCGTAAATGATTTTCCAGCATTATCAGATACCAATATTTGTACATCACCTGCGATATTGTTTGTATTCCACAAAATCGGAATCGCTTTGCCTGTATTCCAAATATCACCTTGCTTTGGTGATTGAATATACACATGATTCAATAATTGCTGTTGTCCACCACGTACCGCACGAGCGTATTGAAGTAAAATTTTTTGTTTGTTGTTCGTGCTCCCAAAATCAAATTCAACGCCCCATGCTTTGTCAATACTATTGGGATGCGTTGTTGATGACCAATAAAATGCGGCGTTTGTATCAAATTCTGAAAATATGGATGGATTATATCCTGAAAAATCAACAATTGATAATAATTCTTTAATATTGGGAAGACGCCAATCTGAATAAGTATCAAGCATCAGGCTTTCACAGTGGGCCAGCGCGTCTTTCCAGCTTAATGCTGATGGCAATGTTTCGCGTTGCCACATCAGGCCAGTACGTTTGTCAATGATTGTTTTCGTATTTACTATCAAATTATTTAATGTATCAGTTTTTGTCTGATAAACAGCACGTACAGATTTTAGTAAATCTTCAGACGAATAATTTACGATGCCATTCAAAAAATTAACACCCCATATGCCATCAGTATTGCTGGCTGCAACTGATGACCAGTAGAATGAAGAGGTGCCATTAAAGATGGGGTCCATCACCGGGATGAAATTAAAATTTGTAATGGAGGCCAGTTCAAGAATGTCTGGCAACTGCCAGTGCTGATATCCGCCAAAATTGTTTTCATTTAAGCTTTTAATAAATACAGCCTGTGCATCATTCCAAACATAGGTTTTATTTTTATCATGAATTGAATTGTCATCTGTCTGAACTTCCCAAATCAATCCAGTGGTATTATCTTGAATCATTGCACATGATATTGCATTATCGGATAATGGCTTACCAATCGTATCAAGTTTTGTATAAGATGGCGGATTTATAACATAATGGCCATCTTGACCATAAAAATCGTTTCCAGGTTCTGGACAATCAATCTGTGAATAATTATTAAAACATGTTATTTGTCCTGTATCAGGTATTGGCCATGAAAAGGCGTTGCTTGAATATAATAGCATAATAAAAATCAACGTATATATTGCTTTTGGCATTTTATCCCCCTCTGATCATTTTCAAAATATTTATTTCTTGATGTCCAGGTGTTGCCATTAAACAATTGCCCGATCATCATTTTCTTGTTTTATATCAAAAATTTTTCAATCACACAACATGATATATCTAAATAATGTTTGGCTTTAAAAGAATATCCCTGACTGATGTAAAATTTGTTCAACGGGGCGTCCCAGTAAAAAATTCATATCATTTTGCTGCATGCCAGTTTGTTGATACAAGGTATAGCGAAAATGATATTCAAATTGAATCATCTTTTTGAGATCTTCCTCAATTGTCTTTGTCAAGTCATCAAATGATTGCGGAAAATCTGTTAATGGACAATTAATTTCGTGATATTCGATCAATTCAAGCAAGGGGCTGTCAGGAGAGAAAATATCCTTTCGGGTCAGGCGGTCTTTTTGATATATTTTTTTGAATGGCTCAGGATTCGAGCATAATTGAATCCGACATTCCATTGGCCGATAGTTATATATGGCGCATGCATTATTTTCAGGCAAGTAGAAAGTGCAGTAAGATGTCATGATCGGTTTGATAATTTCCTGGTCAAGCCTGATTAATGTGCCAGCAACATTGTCATTGATCCATTCGCCATTGCGATAGGTAATTAATGAATTTTTGGAAATATGCCCATCTGCTATTAAATGCAGATCTTGCAAATGTAATGCAGGGCTGCTTTTTTGACAACAAGTGCCGCATCTATGGCAGATTTGTTGAGATGATTTCATTTATAAATTTTTTTGGTTTTTGTAGTAAGTTAATAAATTAAAACAATACATTCAAGGGCTTTTCTCATTTATTGCAATAACATTCATATGCCACCAAATAACAAAATCTTCAGCAGTTTTAAAATCAAATGAGTGTAACCAAAATGACAGGTGAATACAATTTGCTCATTATTTTTTTGAACCAGGATTACACTGAAGAAGATGAATAAGATGATTAAATACAGTGTTTATTTCATCTTATTCATCTTCAGTGTAATCCTGGTTCAGCATCTATTTTGTATGAGGGCGCTTTAGCGTCCTTTTTCCATTCAGCGTTGGGCTTTAGCCCTACGCTGTTCTTGCTATTGCCGAAATCGTTCATTTTTTTATCTGATGATTATGATTTATAGATAAATTTGCAATACTTCCGAAAACTTATGATCGCTTACTTATGAAGTTAAGCAATACATTCAAGGGCTTTTCTCTTTTTTTGCAATAGCATTCATATGCCACCAAATAACAAAGTCTTCGGCAGTTTTAAAATCAAATATGGCATTTGAAAGGCCATTGATGACATTTTCATCCATATCAACCAGGTTTTCTTTTTTTACAGGTAATCCACTGCCAAACCGGTTATAAAGCTGTGTGTATAACAGTTCTTGACGTCCTTCAGTACGCCCTTTCTGAAATCCTTCAGTACGTCCTTTCTGAAGTCCTTTTTGAAGTCCCATATCAATTAATTCTTCACCTGCCCTGGTATCAGAAAGATCAAAATTTAACATAGCTCTTACCTCCATTAAACTTAAATTTTTAAATCGATTTAATATAAACAATGATAATACATTCAATACGTTTCTGTTTGATGATTCTGGAAATA
>Ga0272440_1001761_pt1 | contig 17384 bp, 1 predicted proteins | sample SSMMMBAug17_FD_192440 | JGI IMG/M metagenome (GOLD analysis project Ga0272440, IMG submission 192440) | Marine sediment archaeal communities from Little Sippewissett salt marsh, Falmouth, MA, United States - SSM-MMB-Aug17 | ecosystem: Environmental > Aquatic > Marine > Wetlands > Sediment ... | reverse complement strand
ATTGTTAATCTTATCATTTTTAGTGTCCTCCACATATATAAATAAATTAAAGAAAATTTGTAAAAAAAATACCCTCTATATATATAGACACAAAAAAATGAAAATTCTTACACTATTAATGAAAAAAATAAAAAAATATTTGTTCGATTTGTTTCACTGCTAATATTAAATAATTTTACTTTTATTTATCATATAAAAAACTTCTTATGTAATATATTCTAATAATATCAATCAATTTAGAGAACTATAAAATATTATTATCGAAAATTAGTCATAATATTATCAACCATTTAATATTAATAATAATATGCTAATAATGCATAGCAAACAAAAACTACTTGCATTATCAACTATCTGATATTTATGAAACAATAAATACTTTATGCAAGAATATATTTATTGGTATGATATCAAATAGATAGAGATACGAAACCCAAATTCATTATCTTAGAATCTGTATTATCTGCCATAAAATACGAACTTGTTTGAGTGCTAGTGAAGATTCAAACCTATTTCTCGACATGCAAGTTATATCTTTGAAATCATTTGAATTATCGACTATAAAATAGTATTGCTTCGAAATATAGGAGTATTTGAGAAGTAGCCTCGAAGTATTTCAAGATGTACTACAGAAGTGTTTTAGAAGTATTCCTGGAAGTAGTAGTCAATACGTTAGTAGTAGTTTTTTTGATTTTGTTTTTGATTTTGTTTTTCGATATGATTTTGTTACAACCATATTTGTTATATTGAATTAGGATTTTGTTATTAGGTTTACCTTGATTTTATGTTTGGTATTTGAGGTAAAAAAAATGAGAGATTATTTTTTTTTATTTCAGTGGATTTTAGAAACTCGCAACATAATCCTTTAGAAACTCACAACATACATAATAAAAACTCACAACATAATCAGTGGAATCCTGGTTCAAAAAAAAATGAACTGTTGGCTACGCATATGCTTGATGGTTAATTTTAACAGTCAAACATTATAAATGATGAACTTATTTTCAGGCCTTACCTTACTTATGTCATGTCCAATATGAAAAATACCACGAATTCTTTATTGATATTTTTTTTAAAATATTTTATGTTGCGCTTTTCAATTATGAATTATTTTAACAGGTAAACCCCGTCAGGGTAATATTTCACAACCGAACCAACCAACTACCAGGGAAAAATCAGAAAAAGATCGCTTAATTACATTTTTAGTTGTCAAACATAATTTTCAAGTCAAGGTTAACCTATGAACTGCATTTCTTTGTTATTCATCATCATTTTCGGATTATCTGTCAATGCGCATGCAGACATTCCGCAAATTAGTCTGATACTACCTCAGGAAACCAGAGAAGATATTGCTGTCAGCATTCCTTTTAGAGTTACTGCTGATTCAGAAATTGTATCTGTTGCTCTGGCATCATCCAATCAAGTCCTGGTTCCAAATGAATACTTGCAATATGCGAGCAATGCCAACCATTACACTCTTGTTGCAACGCCCAGTTTTAATCAGACAGGCTCTACAATCATTTCAATGACTGTCACTGATCTTGAAAGTAATACTCAGTCAACTCAGTTTGAACTGTCTGTGGACGAGATATATGATGATTCAGTGTATTACTGGAACAATTATCAGGAAGTCGCTTTAGAAATTAAAAATGTTTTTAATTATCCGGCTGCAGTTGCTCTTGATTCAACCAGTGGAAAAATATTTGTCTCTGATACTGGTAACCATCGAGTATTAAGATTTTCAAAAAATGATACGACAATTTCAGAAGTGGTATTTGGTGATTCTGACAGCTACACAATGGATGAACCCATGGGGATTCATGTTGATCCTTTTGGCCGATTATGGGTTGCCGATACAAGAAATCATCGAGTATTGCGATTCGATCGTGCATCCACAAAACCAGACAGGGCGCCTCCTGATGGCATACTTGGAAAAGCGGAGTTTTCAGAATACTCAAAAACCAGCCAAGATGCCATGAGTTTCCCTGCTGATATCTGGCTTGATCCAACAGGAACGCTTTGGGTTGCAGACTCTGAAAATAACCGCATCCTTCGGTTTGATCAAGCAGCTCAAAAAGAAAACTATGCCAACGCAGATGGTGTTTTAGGGCAACCTGATTTTATCAATAAAACAAATGGCCTATCTCAATCTAAAATGACGACGCCCCTCTCTATTGTTGGCCATCAAGGGCATTTGTATGTTGCAGATCATTTAAACAACCGCGTTCTTTGTTTTAAAAATGTGGCTCAAAAAAATTTTCTTGCGAATGCGGATTATGTTTTGGGTCAGCCGAATTTTGATACCAATGAAAAAAAACTGTCTGCAACAGGCATGGATTTGCCATCCGGCCTTGCCATTGATGCCCAAGGCCGGCTCTATGTTTCAGAGCAAGATAACAACCGAGTGCTGATATTTGATAACGTAGTCAATCAATCAAATGGTCATGCGGCCAATAATGTTCTGGGCCAGATCGATTTTGTTTCTAACGACATCGTCGTTTCAAATAATTCCCTGTTTGGACCCTATGTTTTGAATTTTGATGCAGTTCATCAACATTTATGGGTTCCGGACCTGATCAACAATCGGGTGGTTCGGTTTGATTTAAATCGTAAACAAACGCCATCTCTGGGCTTTATCCATGATCAAACCATCAACGAGAACACAACCTCCCATGCAATTACCTTTACTGTCACTGATAACAACGCCCAATCCCTTACCATCACATATGATTTTTCAAATAAAAATCTGTTATCATCAGATAGCTTTGCATTCAGTGGTCCGACAGTGACATCTGAAAATATGAAAAGCACAGTCTTCGCTACATCTGCGTATACATATGTTCATCTGTATATAACGCCAGAATTCGAGCAATTTGGCGCAACAACTGTTACGATTACAGTAACAGATCCACATGGCCTGCAAGATACACAAACATTTGCGTTAAACGTTTTAGAAGTGAACGATGCGCCAACAATTACCCCTATTGACAATCAGACCATTATTGAGGATGCCGAATGTGAAGCAATTCATTTTACAGTGGCGGATATCGAAGGAAAAACGTTACACATTGAAGTCTCTGATGACAGCCAGGATCTCTTTCCTGCAAACGCCAAGAATATTACATTGAGTAACGATAATGGTGGCGATACATGGCAACTCACCACCGATAAAGACACTGATGTCTTAACTTTATTGCTGCGTCCCGCATTAAATAGGTCTGGAACATCAACCCTAACTGTAACAGTCAGTGATGGTGTAAATAAGGTCCATACCCACTTTTTAATGATCATTGAACCTCAAAATGATCCACCAATGATTTCACTTATTGACAATCAAACAACAGATGAAGACATTCAAAGTTCGGCAATTCCATTTACTGTCTTCGATCCAGATGCCACTCAATTAACCATTACAGTGGTTTCTGGAAATCACACATTAATTCCATCTGATACCCAACATTTAACCTTAACCAATGCTTTGGGAAATAGCACTTACACTCTTACCACTGATCCAGACAATGATGCGTTCACACTTTATGTAAGACCGTCAACAAACCAATCCGGAGCTTCTGTTATCACCTTGACAGCAACAGATGGTGTATTGAGTAGCAGCCAGAGTTTTACCATGACTGTTTTGCCAGTGAATGACACACCAACGATATCATCCATTGCAAATCAATCAACAATTGAAGAAACGCTCATCACAGATATCGTTTTTTCTGTAGACGATATTGATACAACCATATTATTCATAGAAATCATTTCGAGTTCGCCTGATGTGATTCCATCAGATGCTCACCATGTTACCCTGTGCAATGAAATTGGTGAAACAGGTTATACATTGCTTGCCAATTCCCCGGAATATATAACGCTTTCATTAATGCCAGCACCAAATATCAGCGGCAGTACAGAAATCACTGTCAGGGTGACAGGCGGGTCTTCGTATGCCACAAGATCTTTTACCGCTACTGTGATACCAATAAACGATCCACCAGTTATCTCCAAAATTGCGGATCAATATGCCCTGGAAGATATGTTTACAATAATTCCTTTTGCTGTCAATGATCCTGATGCCGATCCAGTGACAATAACCATTGCCACTGGAAATGATCTATTGATTCCATCAAATGCCAGCCATCTCACTTTTCAAACTGCAAAAGGCCAATTTACCCATACAATGGTGACGATTCCTGGCGGTGAACCTATCAGTCTCACAGTGCTGCCATTGCTGAATCAATCCGGAAAGACAGCCATTACAATCGTGGCTACCGATGGTATCGAACAGGTCAGCTCGGCATTTATCATGTCAATCACTGGTGTGAATGATCCCCCATTCATTTCAATGATTGAAAACCAAACTTTTTTTGAAGATACAGAAAGTAACCCCATTAAATTTACAGTTTCAGATATTGAGTTTGATTCATTAACCATTGCAGTGGCATCAACAAATAGTGTATTAATTCCTTCAGATACGAATCATATAACACTCAGCAATGCCACAGGGCATCACAGTTATACCCTGGCAACCCATGCAGGGGATCATTTAAACCTGACATTGCTGCCATCGTTAAATCTCTTTGGCAGTTCAATCATCTCTATTACTGTCACAGATGGCGCATTAATGTCCAGTCAATCATTTACGATTACAGTGGAACCGGTCAATGATGCCCCCATGATTTCGCCCATTGCAAATTTGTCTATTCATGAAGATATGGTCAGCCCTAATATATTATTTTCAGTGGCTGATCCTGAATCCGATTTTTTAACCATTGAAATTCAATCCAATAATGAAGATTTAATCGCAACGCATTCCAATCAAATTACCCTTCAGAATTTAATCGGTGGAAATTCTTATACTTTGGCAACCCACCCAGGTGCTTTGACACTGGTATTATTGGCCAACCACAATCAAGTGGGACATGCTGAAATCGATATTCTTGCCACTGATGGTTTTGATGTTACTGTGTCATCCTTTACAGTAACTGTTGTTGAAGTGAACGATCTGCCAATGATTTCATTCATTCCTGACCAAACAACACTTGAAGATACACAAAGTGCAGAGATTGCTTTCAAAATCACCGATGTCGATGCGAACCATTTAACCATAAGCATTCAACCGGATAATATCAACTTACTGCCATTGGATGCAGATCATATCACATTGTGTCATGCCAATGAGGGAAAAACATATACGCTGCTAACATATAAAAACAGTGAACATTTATCGCTAACTGTTCTACCATCACCCAACCAGACAGGTGACGTTTCAATCACTGTTCAGGTGGCAGATGGCTATAGCAGTGTCGCTCAATCCTTTACTTTATCGATTGACCCTGTAAACGATCCACCTGTTATTTTACCGATTGCAGACCATTCAGCATATGAAGACATGCTCGATATTCAAATTCCTTTTACTGCGTTTGATTTTGAAGATCCGGCCTGCAGTCTGGGCATCACATTATTATCATCAGATCAAACACGATTGGCTGATGACCATATTGCTTACTCATGTTTTGCCAATATGTATACAATGGTGGTTCAGCCCGCACAACATCAGAATGGCTCATTAAGAATTACACTCATCGTAACAGATCAGGATGGTGTATCTACAACAAGTAATTTTGGATTTGCGTTGACACCAGTTAACGATTCGCCAGTTATTCATGCACCTGCACAGGTTCGCGTGAAAAAGAACGTGTTAATATCCATTTTAGGAATTCATATTGAAGATTGTGATGCTGGCAACGAACCTCTTGCCATTACCCTTGTCACCGATGAAGGCACCCTCATGATGCCAATACGTCAGGGCACATCTCTTGCTTTCACCGGAACCATTTCAGACATTAATTCTGAATTGGAAACAGTTGCTTATAGTCCAACTAACAATACACTGGGACTGCGCACGTTGACCATAAACGTGAATGATTTAGGCCACTCTGGTGAAGGCGGCATGCAGATATCGTCAAGTAATATTGCCATACAAATTCATGATGACAATGTGAAACCAATCAATTATCTACCAACACTGACGATGAAAGAGGATGAAAGCCTTCATATTACCCCTATTTCAGTTTTTGATCTTGATGCGGCAAACAATCCCATTGAGGTGACCTTAACGACAAAACATGGCGCTTTAACGATTGGTGAAACTGAATCCATTACGCTGCTTGCTGGAAGTTTTGTGGCATCAACGCAAATTGTTCTTTCTGGCTCTCAATACAATATAAATCATGCGTTGGAACATCTGATGCTGACCTGTACCACCCATTTTAATGGCTGGGCCGCACTCACCATGACCACCAATGACCTTGGCCACTCAGGTAAAGGTTATTCTCCACAGACAGCTACACAGTCCGTTCCAATTACTGTTTTAGCGACAATAGACCCACCTACGCATTTATTGCCAAAATCCATCACATTATTTGAAGATATTGCAACACCTTTTACCGCTTGTGTGATTGATCCTGATGGAGAGGATACCATATTTGTCGCTCTTGAAGTCAATACTGGAATAATGCAATTGAATAGTGGAAAAGGCCTGACAGGCTTTCTGGGAAATGGAAATTATTTGTCCTTTTTTGGTAAAAAATCGGATGTTAACTTTGCCATGCAAGGCATGACATATCAACCAGATGCCAATGTTTCGGGTAATTATACCTTTACAATGACATATAAAGATAATGATTTTGCTTCACACAGTGCTTCTATTCCTTTGCGTATCACAGCAATAAATGATCCACCAAATGTATATGTGACAAAATCTGCTATTACCATTGATGAAGACACCGCCCTGACCCTTTCTTGTTCTGTGTCAGACATTGAAGCTGGCGATAATAACATTCAAGTGTTTCTAGACAGTCATCACAGTCTGCTACAAGTGAATCAAATCAATGCGTTGACAGCCTATCCATCAAATATGGCCCAAAGTTTGACATTAACCGGAGCTATTCGCACAATTAATCAGGCACTAGACTCCCTGATTTTTATGCCAACAAAGAATTATTATGGCAAAACCTACGTATCAATCAAAGTCGATGATTTGGGTTTTTTTCCTTTACCTGCAGAATCAACACAAAAAACGATTTCAATCACAATTAACCCGCTAAATGATCCTCCAGACTTTGTTCTTACGCCTGACACCATTGTTGTTCACGAGGATTTCTCAACGCCGCAAATCATTACCTTTACCACGAACAATTCTGTGTTTGGAGAGCCTTCACAGGTGACCTATACGTTGACGCCAGAACCAGAATCAATTACTTGGGCCGCAATTACTTTTGTGCCAGAATTCGGCATGATTACCATTACAGCCATTGAAAACAGACATGGAAGCGCACAATTTGTTGTTTCTGCGGATGATGGGCAAGATGAAAACAATATTGCTACCCGGCATTTTTCAATCACCATCACCTCGGTGAATGATCCCCCTGAATTCGTGCTCAGCAAACACACGATGATTCTTTATGAAGATTTTACAACCATCGAATCCATATCCCTGACACCAGGAGTTATCCCAGACGATGAACCCAAAACAATTACATATACACTTCAACCCGAGTCGTTAACTTGGACGAACCTGAGCATCGATTCTGAAACAGGACAGATTTCAGTGACAGCCATTCCCAATGGTCATGGTGATGCCCATATTTCTGTGATTGCAAATGATGGCGCCATTACTGCCACACACGATTTGACGATCACAGTACTGAGTATCAACGATGTCCCACAAATAACCAGTCAGAATTTTTTTTCAATTAGTGAAAATACAGCCATCGGAACAACTGTGCATCGGATAAATGCGACAGATGCTGATCATCACGCCCTTATCTATAGTATTGATTCCATCATGCCATCAGAAGCATTTGGTATTTCTCAACATACAGGTGACATCTGGGTTCAAACCCCTCTGGATTATGAAACCATTCATCATTATACAATGTCTGTTTCTGTTTCTGATCCGATAACAACAGTTTATCAAAATATCTTTGCCAGCATTGCAGATATCAATGATGCCCCCATTATATTCAATATTCCCCAACACACCCAAACAACTTTTAAAAATGAACCTTTTAATATTGTGGACATGAGTGTCAGCGATGTTGATGCCCGAAGTCAGCCCATTCAACTGACACTCATGGCAGAAAATGGTGTGGTATCAATTACGCATTCATTATTAACATTGGAATCAGGTAATTATTCAACATCATCGCTTTCAGTCTCAGGTACAATCACTGCAATCAATCTGGCTCTAACAGCAGTTTACTTCAGTCCAAATCCAGAATATCAGGGTCCTGCAAACTTATTTATTGAAATTAACGATCAGGGACATTCCGGACCCGGCACTGCCCACAGTGTTTCAGCATCAATATCGATTTATGTATTGAACTACAATGTTCCTCCTGTGTTTGAAGCATATACTCCATATCAATTATGCTTTGAGGATCAACCCTTGACACAAACCATTGTTATTTCTGATGAAGATGCCATTGATGAAGCGATCCAGTTGACATTGATTTCTGAACATGGAAGTCTTACCCTGAGCAATCTAACGCTATTGCACACCGTGTTTCATTCTCAATATACACAATCTTATACTGGTTGTATTCAAGAAATGAATGCAGCGCTAAAAGAATTGATATTTATTCCAGAAAAGGAATTTAGTGGAATTGCCGGATACACCCTTTATGCAAATGACCTGGGCCATTCTGGCATTGGCGGCCCAAAAGATGCGGAACCGGCAGTCATTACAATCAATTGTATTGCTGTAAATGATCCCCCGGTTCATTCATTGCCTGCTGGAGTCACCGGCCTGGAAGAGACAGCTATTCCTCTCACTATAACAGTCAGTGATATTGATGCCTATACTCATGTCATTCATGTTCAGTTAGATGCATTCCAAGGGATTTTGAGTTTGTCTCACATAGAAGGACTGACTATTCATCATAATAATGCCATTGCTGAAACCAGCCTGTCATTGACTGGCACCATTGATACTATCAATAAGGCCATGAGCCCAATTATGTTTCATCCAGCAAACAATTTTTTTGGACTTGCAGGCCTTCAAATTACCAGCAATGATCTCGGCTTTTCAGGTCATCATGGACAATCAGATGCCAAAACTGAAACTGATTTGCTGACAATTACAGTGATAAATATCAACGATTCCCCTGAAATTAACACATCGCCTTTACAATTCATCAATGAAGACAGTGTTTACACATACACGATAGGGGCCGGGGATATTGATGGGGACCATTTATCCTTTACTGTAACAACACTTCCAGATTGGCTGACGCTTACCGATTTTGGCAATAATACAGCTATCATTCAAGGTACACCCAAGAATGATCATGTGGGGATATCAGCCGCATTGACCATCGTTGCAACAGATCCCAGTCTCGCCCAGTCCTTTCAAACCTTTACCATCGTTGTGAATAATACCAATGATCCTCCCTCATTTCAATCAGTCCCCATTGAACAGGCCACTGAGGACAGTTTATATCAATACACCATTTCGACTATTGATATTGATAGGGAGGCATCATTGACGATTAAAGGAAACCAATTACCGGACTGGCTTCAATTAAAGGATGGTGGAGATGGTAACGCATTACTTTATGGAACACCTGAACATGATGACGTTGCCCAATTAAATGTTGTAATCCTGTCTGTATCGGATGGTATCGAACTGATTAAACAATCCTTTATCATTGATGTGATCAACACGAACGATCCACCAGAAATCATATCCTCACCTGTTGATTTTGCAACTGAAGATTCATTATACAATAGCACCATTACTGCCAATGATATGGATGGCGATGCCGTGTCATTTATTGCCACAGCGTTACCCGATTGGCTGTCACTCGTCAATATTGGAGAAAACAAAGCAGTCATTCAAGGTATCCCAAGAAATCAACATGTGGGTTGTTCAGAAACCCTGATTATTACAGCACAAGATCCTTTTCATGCAACTGCGGCTCATTATTTTGCCATTACAGTGACAAACACCAATGATCCACCAAAGTTTTCATCTATACCAATCACTGAAGCCACAGAAGACAGCCTTTATGTTTATACCATCACTGTTTTGGATATCGATATTGATGCTTCCATCCGCTTTCAATCAAAGATTTTATCTGAATGGTTGATCCTAAATGATCATTTTGATGGCACAGCCACAATTTCTGGAATACCGAGAAATGAACATGTTGGCATCCAAAATGCGGCTGTTATTCTTGCCACTGATGGCATTGCGAAAGAAATTGAGCAGAAATTCATGATTACTGTCACAAACACCAATGATCCACCCAGTTTTGTTTCAACACCAATAATGACAGCAACAGAAGACAGACAGTATTCCTACACAATCATTGCAGAAGATATGGATGGAGATATTTTGAATTTTTCATCAGAGGCCTTACCCCAATGGTTAACACTGACCCATCATCATGACAACACAGCAACCTTACAGGGCATCCCCAAAAACGAACACGTGGGGGGTTCCAAGCCTTTCACGATGATTGCATCAGATCCAGGCAATGTTACATCAGTACAAACCTTTTCTATCACTGTGAGTAATGTCAACGATCGTCCTGTGTTTGTGTCCCTGCCAAACATATCCGCTCTGGAAGACAATCTGTATATGTATACGATCACTGTTCAGGATGTTGACATTGGAGCTTCACTGACAATAAACGCTGCCAGCATTCCGCATTGGCTCAGTTTTACTGATTTTGGCAATGGAAATGCCGTATTGATGGGCATTCCTTTGAATGAAGATGTTTACAAAGAAAACAAGGTAGTACTGACTGCAAGTGATGGCATCGCACCTAATATTTCACAAGAATTTTTGATTACAGTTGTCAACACCAATGATGCTCCGGTGATATCGTCACAGGCGGTACTCACTGCAACTGAAGATAGTCCATATGTTTATACAATCGTTGCCAATGATATTGATGGTGATTTATTGAGGTTTTCAACAGAAACACCATCGTGGTTAACCCTGATCGACTATGCAAACAATTCTGCTACCCTTGAAGGTATTCCAGAGAATGATGATGTTGGTGTATCCTCAATAACGATCACAACAATTGATCCATCCTCAGCAACTGCAAGTCAACATTTTGAAATTCAGGTGATTAATACAAATGATGCCCCCATATTCTCATCATTGCCTATACAAAATGCCATTGAGGATCAAATTTACAGTTATACGCTTACTGTGCTTGATGTTGATGGTGATGCTATCCAGATAGGGGCTGTTCATCTTCCCGAATGGTTGACATTGATCGATGAGGGCAATAATACAGCATTGCTCACAGGCACACCATTGAACGATCATGTGGCAAACAAAAATCCTGTGGTCATTACTGCCACTGATGGCCTAACGTCTCCAATTACCCAAACTTTTTCAATTAACGTATCAAATACCAATGATATTCCGGAAATAACATCTGCTGCTGTACTGATAGCAACAGAAGACGCTTTCTATGAGTACACAATAACAGGCATTGATATTGATGGTGACCCTTTATTTTTTCAAGCCCACATGCCTTCATGGTTAACCCTTGTCAATTACCCACAGAACATGGCAACATTGATAGGGATACCTACAAACGATGATGTCGGCCAATCATCTCCAATTATTCTGACTGCAATGGACCCAGACAATGCAACAGCCACACAGACATTTTATATTACTGTCAAAAACACCAATGATGCCCCCTCATTTACAACTGTTCCCAGTGTTTCAATCCTTGAAGACAGTGCGTACACTTACACACTTCAGGTTCAGGATATTGATAAAGATGCAAATATTTATATGTATGCCACATCTATCCCCAATTGGTTGACATTCGTTAACATAGAACATGGTATTGCCAGCCTGACAGGAATACCAGAAAATGAACATGTAGGAGATCATTCGATTATCATCGCTGCAACAGATCATATTGCTGAAAACATTTTTCAGGCATTTACGATCACAGTTGTCAATACCAATGATCCGCCGATCATTACAACCCGGTCGTTGCCATCAGTTGATGAAGACAGCTATTATGAAACCCTGCTGACAGGTGATGATATGGATGGAGATACATTCATATTTTCAGCATCATCATTGCCATCATGGTTAAGCCTTTCAAATTATCATGACAATGAAGGTCGCCTTCATGGGATGCCCAAAAATGATGATATTGGCCTGACAGAGCCATTTACCATTATTGTTACTGACCCTGATGGGGCAACAGCAACCCGATCTTTTTCAATTGTTGTCAATAATACCAACGATGCACCAACCTTTATCTCAACGCCAAAAATCAATATTTCTGAAGACAGTTTGTACAGCCATACATTTCAGGTTGTGGACATTGATCCAGATCCAACCATAAATATTTCAGCCTTGCATCTTCCTGACTGGTTGACAATAACCGACAATGGTGATGGCACTGCAATTATTTTCGGAACCCCTTTGAATGAAAATGTTGGAGACCATGAGGTTGCTGTTATAGCATCGGATGGTATTGCACAGCCGGTGACGCGCATGTTTACAATTCAAGTTGCAAACACAAATGATCCGCCAATTATTACATCCAGGGCCATTCAGACTGTAGATGAGGATACCTCATATCTGTATCAGATTACTGGTGATGATATGGATGGGGATCAGATCAAATACATTGCCACTGGATTACCTTCGTGGCTGGAATTAATAGACAATCACAACCGCACTGCAACGCTTGTAGGGATACCCACAAACAATGATGTCGGTCAAACTGACATCATTACGATGATGGCCATTGATCCGGATCATGCCATTGCAACACAGTCTTTTCGAATTACAGTCAATAATATCAATGATCTCCCCACATTTCAGTCTCAACCCAAAATATATGGAATTGAAGATATTACTTATACATACAGTGTGCGGGTTGAAGATATTGACGATGATGCCTTATTAACAATTCAGGCCTCAACCAAACCTTCCTGGCTGGCATTAACAGATAATGGCGATGGTACTGCTCTCCTGACAGGAAAGCCCTTGAATGCCCATGTCGGCAACAATGCGGTCATACTGGATGTTACAGATGGCTTTGCACCGCCGGTGAGTCAAGCGTTTACGATTTGGGTCGCAAATACCAATGATGCTCCAGTTATTACATCAACGAGTACACAATTGATATATGAAGATTCGCTGTATACGTATGAATTATTTGCTGAAGATATTGATCCAAATGATAACCTTCATTTTGTTGTGGAATCTTTACCCGAATGGTTATCATTTTATGTTAATGATGATCATACCGCTCTTCTGCAAGGAACCCCTGAAAATCAACATGTGGGCGAGTCATCCTTGTTCACCTTAACTGTGATAGATACTAAAGGCGCATCAGACCAGCAATCCTTTACAATTCAGGTGCTCAATACCAACGATTATCCTGAAATATCAACGATCCCATCTCAAAACAGCCTTGAATATAAAACAACGTCACCTTTTTTATTCACAGTACATGATATCGATGGTGATCCTCTGTCAATCCATGCGACATCTTCAGACACATCCATCATTGCCATGAATTCCAACCTGATCACTTTTTGTGCCCATCAATGCAAAGGCGAAAGTATTCAACTGTCAGCCACAAATACTATCCAACCGATCAGCCTGACAATTCTACCGATCAGGGATGGTGTGGCCGGCATTACCATAACTGTTGCTGATGCTGAATTATCAGCAAGTACATCGTTTATTCTAACAGTAACCAACGTGAATATTCCCCCTCAAATGGGCCATATTTCAGATACCGCCATTAATGAAGACACAAGCAATGGTGCGGTCAGTTTTACTGTCGTTGATGAGGATTGTGATAGTCGGGGAGTGACAGTCACTGTGATTACCGATTCTCCATTAATACTTCCAAACAGCCCCCAACATCTATCTATCAATGAAATGGGCCTGATGCATCACTTTAATGCGTCAATACCCGTGCCCCTACATTTATGGCTCAGACCAATGCATAATCAGTCAGGACTTGTAGGGATTACTGTGACTGTTATTGATGCTGATGGAGATTCTGACGTCCAACATTTTAAATTGACAGTCAATCAATTAATGGATGATCCGCCTGAAGTCAGTATGATCGAAAACATCAGTATTGCTGAAGATACAGTATCATATAAAATCGATTTAAGGGTTATGGATCCGGATGGTGGCAATTTGAAAATTTTAGTGCAATCATCGCATCATGAGGTTGTGCCATCAGAAAACATCATTTGCAGTCCTTCCTATCTGTCAGCCACGTCACATGTATCTGAAAGCCTGACGTTAACGATTCATCCCATTCCTGATAAATATGGTGATGTCAAAATCACAATCTTTGTCACAGATGAACAAGATCATGTCTCTGAAACATCGTTCTTGATGACTGTCACGCCAGTCAATGATACGCCGCTGATTTTTTCAGACATTTCTTCGATTAAAATCAATGAGGATACTGCTAACTATCCATTATCATTTACCATTGCCGATGCTGATGGGGATCGTTTGACTCTCCATGTTATTTCCAGTCACCCGCAGCTCATTTCGCAATCAGATATTAATTTTCAACAACCAATGCCAATTGAGACTAAAGCAGGCATTCAAAAAAATATAGATATGACCCTGTCAACTCAAAATAATGCATATGGTACTGCTCAAATAACAATTATTGTGACTGATACTGATGGCTTAGAAAATCGATTCATGTTTGAAATTGAAGTCGATCCAATAAACGACCCACCCTATGTTTCAAGTATTACGCCTCAGTTTATTCGAGAAGGCGCGTTATCGGCTCCAATAGATTTCACCATTTCGGACATTGACTCTAACCAGCTCGTTATTCAAGCACATACAGATGATTCCATTGCTTTGCCAACTTCATGCGTAACGTTTGCCGGACATTCAAGCATAAGTTATACAGTAAATATATCATCAGGAGAACCGAAACCGCTGACACTGATCCTCTTTCCACCAACAGATATCAATAAGTTGGTTCATGTACAACTCACTGTTTATGATCGCCATGGCCTGAATCATTCAATATCTTTTCCAGTCACTATCGAACCTGTAAACGATATGCCTGAATTTGATTTGAATTTCATATCATTGGATATTAATGAAGATGCAGGACCTCAATTTAGAAATGACTGGATTAGCCATATTTCAACTGGCGCTTTAAATGAAGACGACGATTTATCATTTATTGTTCAGACGAATAATGCGCACTTATTTGAAGAAATTCCACATATCAGCATTTATGGCACCACTGGCACCCTTCTATTCACACCTGCTTCCGATGTTTATGGCACCGCCCTTGTTGGTATTTCCCTGTCAGATGGCTATTCAACCACGACTGAAAAGAAGTTTGAGATCAATATTATTTCCAAAAATGACCCCCCAGTTCTTACAATAAAAACAACAAACTGCAGCACTTTTGAAAATCAACCCTTTTCATCCATTCCTTTCAATCTTGGTGATATTGATAGTAAACATGTGACCATTTCATTGCTCGCAGACCATCAATTCTTCTCAGAGATCTCGATTTGTTCAGGAATTGAGTGTCATTATTGTACAGAAAAATCCTGTGAATTTCAGTTTGAGAAAACATTGCCGCATGAATTCATCACAACCATGATAGAAACGCTTAAGCTTTTGACAAACTTTTCAGAGCAATGGAAAGACATCATACAAGATATTGACAGTAACGAACAAATTTCTTTATCAGAAGCAATTTATTATATACAAAAGGCGTCTGCCAATCGTTTTTCCTTATATGTTCGTCCTCAAGGCTTTGAGTCTGGCAATCAATCATTAATACTGAAAGTAAGTGATGGATCCGGTGGTTCAATGTCGCAATCTATTTCATTTTCTGTGACACCGGTTTCGACTCCACCAGAACTAATAGTGGAAAACTGTGAAGGTGAAGAAGATGAATTGATTCCTTTACCGATTCAACTGGAACTGGTTGACCAAAACTCTGAAACTTTGCAGGATATTCTTATTTCAGGACTACCAGTGGGCGCCAATTTAAACAAAGGAATAAAGAATTCAGGGATATGGGTATTAAAACCTGAGGACTTAAGCTATCTGTTAATTTCACCTGCCACAAATCGTTCAGATAATTTCACCTTGACAGTGACAGCATCATCAAAAGAAAATAGTTTAGCACAAAAAGCATCTGTGACAAAAGCTGTACAAATCAATGTTATTCCAGTGGCTGACCCTCCGATATTAGAATTGGAAACGACTCAAATATCAGGGCAGGTCGGTCAGAACATTTCCATTGTGTTTAAAAAATTAAACCTAACAGATACTGATGGATCTGAAATATGGGACCGGATTGAAATTGTCAATTTTTCTTCAGATCTTCAATTTTCAAAAGGAACGACCATCAATGAAAAACTGATCATTGATTTATCAGATCAACAAGAAATGGATTTATCAGGCTGGCAATTTTCAGTAAAATCAACAAGTGAAAGAACATATTCATTTGTGCTTCGGGTCTTTTCAAAAGAAACTGAAAATATGAGCAGAGCCATAAGTGAGGTTCAAGTCAATCTGTCTGTCACGAAACAAAAGCAAACGGCTTCTGATGATAGCTCTGGTGGTTGTTTTCTTTCGATTATGAGGCTCTACAGCTTTTAAAAAAATGATTTTGGGGTAATTAAAGCATGAAAGCCTTTTTCAATGGAACCTGCAACACTCTGACAGGCAGATAGCAAGATTAATGGAATATGGTGGCCATTATATCGAATCAAGGCTTTGGCAATCTTGGTGTGATACAAATTTTGTTTTTAAGGTGCAATCATTTCATGTCCGATCTGTGGCGCTAAAGATTGTGCTACCTATAATGGTTCTTACTATCGCTCTGTTATTGATCATTGTGCTTGTTTTTTTATGGATGATTTTCCTGTCTTACAATATCTTTGTCATCAAACGGGTGACAATCCTGTTACTCATCATGTTACATTTTCTTTGCTTCCCTGGATGCTCATACCTTATCATAGGCTGCCCCTGACTTTTATTTTCTTTGCTATTCTATTAAAATTTCAAAATAAAATTAGTTATTCGAAACTTATTAATCAGCTTGAACGTGAATATGAAAAATTTTATGAAATATCTGGTCTTGATTCTTTCATCAACATTCATTCTTTATTCATTTGCAAAACTATTATTACACTTGCCTTAAATACATTTATTCAAAGTGGTATTGCCACAGTCATAGACTCAGAACAATATCAAAAAATTTATAATGATAAAAATAAACCATTTGAATTTATTGAACTTCTTTCAAGTTTTAGATATGAATATAATGGCCAAACTATCTATGGACCCGTCGCATTTG